>Ga0209249_1000440_pt1 | contig 51492 bp, 60 predicted proteins | sample SaaInlV_200m_DNA_4_FD_184653 | JGI IMG/M metagenome (GOLD analysis project Ga0209249, IMG submission 184653) | Marine microbial communities from expanding oxygen minimum zones in the Saanich Inlet - SI037_S3LV_200m_DNA (SPAdes) (version 2) | ecosystem: Environmental > Aquatic > Marine >...
CAGCGGATTGTGGTTCCGCTAGTCTGGGTTCAATTCCCAGTAGCCACCCATTATAAGATATAGTACAAAAAGGAGTGCTGCTATGCACTTCTTTTTGAGAGGAAAAATTCACGAAGCCAAAAGTATTAAAGTTTACTTGGATACGAAGGGTGAAGTGCCATTTTGACGAGGTTCCTCTAGTGAGGGTTTCCGCCAAAGGCGGACAGGCAAACACCCCTGGGCACCCTCTTGTGATTTTTTTTGTTTAAGAATAAAGTATAGATAGAGCTATTAACGCATTTTTATGGATCTACTTAAAACATACTTCTCTACTCCTACAACTCTCCTTATCAATCAAAAAAGGAAACGGAATGACCAGCTAAGCACCCCAGGCCATATAACAAAATTTTTTGTACTTGATGACAAAAAAAATCCTATTGGTTTTATTGCAGAACTATCAGGCGGCTTTATAAAAGAGTTTAAACAAACCCTTGGTGGCAGATCTCGTGCATTTGACATGATATTGTTTAATGAGAAAAAAGAAAAAATTCTTCGTATTCATCGCGAATATACTTGGAGGCTTTCTCATTTATCTATCTTTTCTTCAGATGATCAACTTATTGGCTCTGTAACCGCAAGACAAAAATTCTTCAAAAAGCATGCTGAACTAAAAGACCAAAACGATTCTATCTTCGCCATCACTTCTTCAAAAAATTTAACATCAAGACTTCCAGCAAAATTCTCTCTCCAGCTCCCCCATTCCGAAAACCCAACAGGCCTTATCGAACGAAAATGGTCTTCCAGAAATGACTTCGAAATAACCTTCGGAAATCACCCATGGGATACTAAGCAAAAAGCTATTATTTTTTCATCAGTAATCGGTATTTATTTCGACCACTACCAAAGAGATCTTTTCACAAAGTGGAATTAAAATGCCTCTTGTGATTTTTTTTATTTAGGAATAAGGTATATAAAGAAGTAATAATTAACATCTAGCTATAAATATGTTTAAACAATTCTTCGGCTCCCCTAAAACATTCTTTGTTCAGCAAAAAAAAGAATGGACAGAAATTGTTACTGGCTTCGAAAGTAAAAACCAATATACGCTATTCGATGCGCAAAAAAATCCAATAGGGCTTATTGTTGAAAGAGCTGGCGATACAGGCATGGCACTTAAAAGAGTTGCATTCAAAAGGCATCGTCCGTTTGATGTAGACATAATAGATAATGCCCAGCAACACATTCTTCATTTAAGCAGAAAATTCATGTGGATTTTTTCGCATGTTACTGTCGCCGCCCCAGATGGCAGCGTAATCGGAAAAATAGACGGCAGATTTAAATTTTTTAAAAAATACTACGAACTTAAAGATGCGAACGAAACTGTCTTTGCTATTATATCTTCTCCTTTCTGGAAAATATGGACATTTCCAATGTATCTACCAGAAACAACCGAACCGGTTGGTAAAATCTCTAAAAAATGGAGCGGCACAATGCGAGAAATGTTTACCGATGCCGACACCTTTATGATAGATGCCGAAACTCACAGTTGGACACCAGAACAACAAGCAGTTGTTCTTGCTGCCGGAATGGTTATAGACTTCGACTTCTTCGAAAACAACAAGAGCGGTGTTAAAATTTTCCCTCACACATAATCTTTTAAAAATTAACATAAAATCTATGGAAAAAAAGGATTGGCCAATAGTAATAATAATTGCTGCAGTTATTGCAATCGTAGCTGTTATTATTGTTGCTGCTAAAAACGACCTTAATCCGATAAAATCTACCTACACTAAAATACTACCAAACAGCAATAATTCGCAGCCAAGCTATGAGAAAGCCAACACTCCTCAACCAAGTAATGCCTTAGGGGTTTATGAAGGAGAATATCAATCAACTTTTGATGGTATTCAAGCAGCGGTTGCTGCACGAGCAAAAGATAACGAACTTGCCAGAGACTGTCCTGAAATTTCTGTAGAGCCGATTCGAGCAGAAGGTGCTTGGGTGTCTGTACTTGTTACATACGGTAACTGTAGAGACGATTCTACTACTGCTATCAGAAACGAGCGTCGTCTTTCTTACGACTCCGATAATCAACTTTTACTCGAAGAAATATACCGTAAAACAGAAAAATGCCATGTAGGACGAGGACATCAAGATTTTTCAACAGAGCCCTGCCTCTAATAAACTACTTACCTTTAAAATCTAAAAAAATAAACGGCTCATTACGTGAGCCGTTTATTTTTATTGAATATTTTCAGAAAACCACCCCTTAATCCCCTCCTTTATGCAGAAGGAGGGGAGATTTAGCTACAAAACCTTCAGTACGTTCCACCAGCTTTCAATATAATCTGGTCGTTTGTTTTGATACTTTAAGTAATACGCATGCTCCCATACATCTAACCCAATAATCGGAGTATGCCCTTGCATATACGGAGAATCTTGGTTTGCTGTTGAATACACATCTAATTTACCTTCTTCGTCTCTTACTAACCAAGCCCATCCACTTCCAAATTGCTTAGTTGCAGTATCTGCAAAAACTTCTTGAAAACTTTTTACCGATTCAAAGGTTTCGACAATTTCTTTAGAGAGAATGTCATCTATCTGTTTTTCTGGGCCCATTATTTCCCAGAAAAGAGAATGATTCGCATGCCCACCACCATTGTTTTGGATTGCTATTCTGTCTGCATCATCTACCTCTAAAGACGCAATCCCCTTGAGTATGTCTTCTAACGACATTTCATGAAGATTAGGATACTTCTCTATTGCGGCATTAAGCTTGTCTACATACCCCTGATGATGTTTGCCATGATGAACCTCCATGGTTCTACTGTCTATATATGGCTCTAAGGCATCGTGGCCAAAGCCGAGCTCTGGTAATGTAAATGGATAATTCATATTTACAAATATTTAATTACATCTTCATTTCCATTATTCCGCGGACTTCTACATTCCCGCCTACTTTAAGCAATGGGCTTCCTTTTGCTGCTTCTGTAGCTTGATCCATACCATCGGCTTTTATAAAAATATAACCGCCTACAATCTGGGCTTCGTTATCCATCGACATATCAGCAACATTACCCTCTGCGCCTGATACAATTTTACCACTATGTTCAAGTGGTTCGCCGCTTACAAAACTTCCGTCTCCTTTTAATGCATCCATCCATGTTTTCCATTCCATCATATATGCATTAAACTCATCGCTTCCTGGTTCGCCAGGAGTTTGACCTCCTCTAAATAATAATGCAAATTCTTTCATAAAACAATTGATTTAATAATTAATAAACTATTTAAATTTTATCACACTGGTCAATTCGGTCAATATTAGTCTGAATTAAAATTTTAATAAAAACCCCTAATTATTCCAGAGGTTTTTATTAAAGCTTAACTATTTATTCATCACCTTTTTCATCCATTTCTCGGTTAGCGCTTCTTCTATATCTACCCCTAGCCTATCTGCTGCAACAATCGCCATCCCAACAATATCTGCTAATTCTTTTGCCACCTCTGCTCGCGCTTCTTCATCGCTCACATATTTTTCTTCTCTACACTGTTTTCGTAAAATAAGCACTGCTTGCATGAATTCTCCAAACTCTTCTCCTAATTTTAGCAATGCGAAATCTTCGTCCATATTAACATTATGCTGTTTTCCATATCTGGCAGCATTTTCGAGCACGTATTTTTGAATTTCTCTAAACTCCATAGTTCAAATATTATAATTGAGCTACAACTTCGTCGGCCGCATAGCTTAATGCCTCTCCTAGTGTTGGATGAGGATACGGGATAGCTAATATATCATAAACTGTATCTCCGTGATAGATGTGAGCAATTACAACCTGCATTATATCTGTCGCCTGCACGCCCACAACCTGCATTCCTAAAATTTTCCCTGTCTTTTTTTCTGCTATCAGCTTTATAAATCCTTCAGGCTCTGCCAAAGCAACAGCCTTGCCTATATCTTTCATTAAAACTTTTCCTACCACTACTGACTTCTTTGCTTTCTTTGCATCTTGCTCGGTTATTCCTATTGTCCCTATCTCTGGCGAGCTAAAAATAACACTCGAAACCATAGTGTAATCCATCTTTTCTTTTTTACCTGCAACATTCGCGCCAGCCACTCTCCCTTCCATTCCAGCAACATACACCAAAGGAACTTTTCCGTTTATATCACCTGCAGCATAAATATTCGCTACATTTGTCTGTAAATAATCGTTTACCACAACAGAGCCTCTTTCGTCTGTTTTAATACCTGCATTTTCTATTGCTAATCCTTCTATTGCAGCCTTCCTACCGGTTGCAACCATAACCTCTGCAACATTTATCTTTCTTTCGCTCTTGCCTACTGCAACAACCACCTCTTTTACTTTCTTCGTTTTATAAACTGATTCTACCTGCGCATTTAAAAGCACTTTTACTCCAAGTTTTTTAAGAGATGCGGCAATTTCGTCGCTAACGTCTTTATCAAACCTCGCAAGCAACCGAGGCGCTTGTTCTATTATAGTAATCTCCACCCCCATATGTGCTAAAAAGGTCCCAATTTCTATGGCAATAATTCCGCCGCCAATAATAAGTAACGATTTCGGAAGTTTGGTTAAAAATAACGCCTCATCGCTCGTAATGTATCCAGCACTCTCTAATCCGCCAATCGGTGGCACAAAAACCTCCGATCCAGTTGCAATAACTATCTTTTCGGCAGTTAACGTTTTCTTTCCTACCTGAATTTCATGCTGATTAATAAATGCTGCCTCGCCTTTCATAACTTTTATTCCAGACGCTTGAATTCCTTTTTTTCTTTCGCCGGCAAATGTATTAGAAACCAAATATTTCACCCTATTTTGAACGCGCCGCCACTCAACAACAGGTTTTGTTGCTTTTATCCCTAGCGCGTCAGCCGATTCTATCATCCGCTTTCTCTCTGCGGTTGCAATAATAGTTTTCGATGGCATACAGCCTTCGTTAGTGCACAAACTATATCCAAGCGCACGCTTTTCTATCATGCAAATCTTTTTCACGCCGTTCTTTTTAGCCGATTGAGCCGCATTAAACCCTGCACTCCCTGTTCCTATAACAATAAGCTCGTAGTCGTATTTCATATTTTTTTCTAAATTTCTATACAGACCACCCCTTACTCCCCTCCTTCTAAAGGAGGGGACAGGACTCATCTATGTTTAAAAGATGTCATTTTGACCGACCAGCTTTATCCCCAAATAGAAAGCCATTTGCCAATATATTCTACCACCACGTACAACCAAAAGACATAGCCAGCAATACCAACCAATAACACTATTATTGAGGTATTTATAATTTCGTTTCTTTTGCGTTTTGCTTCATCTAACGAACAAACGCCTTTCTGCTTTTTAAAATAAATCAGCACACTTGCGATTAAAAGCACCAACCCCAACAACCGAAACACCCATTTATAATCTCCATACAAATTATCGGTAAGCGAAGTTGCAAACGAAACCGTACTTAACCCCAAAAGCACCAATATTACTGGAGCTAAACAACAGAGAGAGGCTGCAACCACTGGCAACCATACTATTTTTGCTATTTCTTTTATTTTCATATATTAGCTTTCTAAAAGTGATTCAATATCCGACTCGCGGATATCTCCAGGAATAGTTCTTACCACCTCACCTTTTTTATTTATAAGCACATGGACGTTAGTATAGAATATGCCATAACTTTTTAAAGCAATTCTTCCTGGGTCTAGCACTATCGGAAAACTAATATTATACGACCTTCTAAACTGATCGACCGTAGATTTGCTTTCCTGCATATTTACTCCTATCACCTCTACTTCGTCCTTATACTTATCGTACAACGAACTCAATATTGGCATATCTCGCTGGCAATTAGGACACCAGGTCGCAAAAAAATCTAACACTACTGGCTTATCGCCTTGATAACTCGAAAGCGTAATAGTGCCGTTATTTAAATCTTTCAACGTAAAATCTGGCGCCAATGGTTTAACTGGTTCTTTACGAACAATAGAAGCTGGCGGCTGTGTTCGCTGCTGTTGAACGTGGGTTGTTTCTTGCGCTAACGGTTCAGAGCTATTTGAATCCAGAGAAGAAGCACGAATAATTGCGTATCCACCTGCAAGTACCACTACAACCACAATAAGTATTATTATTTTTTTCATATTTTTTTTTCGTAGAGACGCTTTGGTAAAGCGTCTTCTGGTGGTGAACATCAAGACGTATCACCGATACGTCTCTACAAGACAAACTTAATGACGACAAGATCAATTAAAGATAATCCAGAAGTGCTTCGTAGTTTAGGAATCCTAAAAATTTATATCCGTATGAAATAAGGTAGCCCATATTATTAGTGACCAAAAGTATACCTAACAGAACAAGGAAAATACCACCTATAATAGAAATCGCTGTTGTAGCTTTGTTTAGTTTTTGAACAATAACTCCAGACGAACCGATTGCTGCTGCTATTATAATAAATGGAATCGCAAGCCCGAGCGAAAATACCGCCAGCAAAAACCCACCCTGAATTGCTGTAGAAGACGTAGAGGCTAGCAAAAGAATAGATCCTAAAATTGGTCCTACACATGGCGTCCAACCAAACCCGAAAGCAGAACCAAGCAACAACGAATTTAAAGAAGTGTTTTGTCGAAAAAATTTAGGGGGTTTAAAATGAGTTTCTTTATTAAGAAATGGGATTCTTATAACATGCAGCATAAACAGCCCAAATGCTATTACGAATATTCCGCCAATACGCGAAAGCCAAATTCGATACGGCACCAACGACTGCCCTACAAACCCAGCTAACGTTCCGAATATAATAAAGATAAGACTAAATCCAACAGTAAATAATATACCGTTTAAAAGTATTTTCCGTTTTGCTGCTGCAGCTTTTTCTGGGTCTTGTAAATCTTTTAATGAAACCCCAGAAATAAAACTTAAATACCCTGGGACCAAAGGTAATGTACATGGTGCCAAAAAGGTTATTAAACCAGCAATAAACGCAGGAACAACAAGTGAAAAATCCATATAAACATAACTATGACGATAACAATAACTATGACAAAACTATCATGTTATCGTTATTGTCATTGTAATAATAACTTAGTTTTATCTCGCATTTCCTCTAGTGTCATGAATCCACGCTTATGGACCCGAATACGGCCGTTTGTGTCTATAAATAAAGTTTCTGGCATGCTAAATCCACCGATAGACCGATAAAAACTGTCGTCTGGATCTAACAAAAAGACCATATCATGGGTTACCCCTATTTCATCGGTATAGCCTTTTGCTTTCTCTAAAGACTCTGCCCTATCTATTGCTACTACTACTATATCATTTGCGAATTCTTTTTGTAATGCTGCGAAATCTGGCAATTCTTCTCGACAAAATGGACACCATGCAGCCCATGAATTAAGTATCAGTGCTTTGCCTTCAAAATCAGCCATCGATACTTGGTTGCCGTTATAATCTTGTAACAAAAACTCTGGAGCTGCACCTAAATCTTTTAATTCCACTCTTTTTTCTGTGTTCGTTTTGTCTGGAGCAGGAGAAACCGTATTAGATTGAGTATTTCTACCTGTTATTATATACCCCACAACAGCAAGAACTATAATAAAACCTACTATAAGAACAATTTTTGATGAATTAAATTTCATAGTGTTTTATAAATACGATTTTTTCGTCATCCCTTCGAGGCTCTGCGCGCCCCGTCCTTGTGATGGGGAGCTGCATGTGAATGATCTCTGACGCGAACAAGAACAGAGATTCTTCACTCTCAGATGCTTCAGTTCAGAATGACGAAAAACGAAGACCACCCCCCGTCACTTCTCCGCCAGCCGGCGGGATCCGGACGGGGCAGGCCTTCCGCCAGCTGGCGGACCCCTCCTTCTAAAGGAGGGGAAACTTAAAAAAATCATTTAAATAATTCGGTATCTGGATGCGCTGCAACCCAGCTAAACCAGAAATTCCCAAAGGGATTTATTCGTTCTTTGGTGCCATCTTCCATTTCTTCAAAAATTCTTACGGCATCGAGTTCTTTGTCATGCTCTAATACAATTGTTTTTCCTTCAAACGTGTCACGAACCGTTCCCCTCGTTGCTATAGCCGGCGGATAATACGCCTTGGCTTTTCCATTTATAACAACTCCTAAAACAAAATCTTTGTCTTCTAATCTGCTGTCGGTTGCATTTACATCGAAAAACGTTCCTGGGGTTGTATAATAATCGCCATACGGATCAACCGTATATCTATCTTCGCTATAAATTCCGGTATCTTGCGAAAGCACCTCGCCGTCGGGGTATTCTTTTTTCCACTCCCCGAATCTAATTTGATCTGAAGGCAATACATTCAGCTGTGATCCAGCTAACTCACCACGAATAGCCTCTCCAAGAACCTGAGACCAATACGTGTCTGTTTTTCTGTCGTACATTACTAAATTCGAATTCCAAAGCTTGCCAGAAGTACCAAATTCAACGCGTTCACCTTGAACAAGCGGGTCGAACACTATTCCAGAAAGACACAACGGACAATAACTAATAAGTACTCTGTTGCCTTCTACTGTATCGTTTACAATTTCATGCCAAACCAAAATATTGAACGGATAAAATCTTGCAGTATTTCCTTTTGTATACGAAATCCCAGCTGTTTCGTCTGCCAACCAGCCCTCAGCAGCAGAGATTGAAACAAATTCAGGATTATCTATAGGTGGAATACCATCTTTAGGTGGCCCGCCTCCTTTTATTTCATTCAGCGGCACCGTATGTTTTATACCTGCAGTAATCATAATCTCTTTTGTAGACGTTGTTACCGGCTCAAGCGTATCTGTTTGTTGCAAAATACCTTTTATCACCTCTTCTGCTGCTTTATTATCTTCGACCGTTGTAACAACCTCTCCATTTTGAATAACTGCTGTATGTGTTTCTGGGTCTACAAAAAGTGAAATAACTCTATCCATATTTCCACGCAGAAAAAAAAGAGCAGCAACAAGTACAACCGCCACAATAGCTCCAACAGATAAAAACGTTTGATCCCTCATATTAAACACTTAAAAGTTTAAGCAATTGATTAAACTTTAACAAAAAACACCCCCCACGTCAACAAACACTGTGCATAACTACCGCCCTACCCTATTCCCAAATACGTATGTATTTTTTTATCCTCAAAAGAACTTATTACCTCGTCTGCTATCGAAGTATCTGCATGGCTCATTGTTGGGTCGTATACTGCAATGGTAAACGCGCCACTCGCTTTTGCTGCTTTAAGACCAGTTGTGGAGTCTTCAAAAATAACAACTTCTTCTGATTTTACCTTTAAATACGTTATGAGCTCTGTGTACACCGTTGGGTCGGGTTTTCCTGGGAATCCTTCTGTTTGCGTGGAGTAATATTTAGAGATTCCTTTTTTAAGAACCGGAAAATGCTCAAGCGTGTCTTCTATCCATTCTTGTTGAGAAGAAGAACCTATCACCATAGGTATTTGGGCTTCGTGCATTTCCTGAACAAATTTTTCTACTCCTGGAATAAGATTACAGAGACCCGAATAAATTTTGTGTGCAACTTTTTCGAACGCCTTAACCGCCTGCTCGAAAGTTACCTCTGGTTTATATTCTTGAATTAATGTGTGTGCATCTGTAAGATTTAAACCCTGTGTTTTTTGAGCAAGTTCTTGCGTATACTCTATCCCAAAACTTTCCCATACTTCGTGTTCTCTTTTTCGCCAGTATCTTTCGCTATCTATAAGCACCCCATCCATGTCAAAAATAATTGCCTTAAATTTCATATATCTATTATTTAATATATACCATAGCTAATACTACACAATACAACTGCTTATTGAAAGACAAAAGCCGGCATCAAGGAAACAGACACCAGCTCAGTTAATGGAGGCAAACCAACGAAAAAGATCGTACTTCGTTGACTCCCAAATTGTTACAATGTCCCCCCAACACCAAAGAACAGTGGCTATTACAACCAGTACAAGCAACGACCGTGTAATGCATCCAATTCGCATTCCCAGGCTCCTTCCCTCTTTTCAACATAAAAACACATCTATCTATTAAGATCAATACTATAAGAAACAACTTTTCATTTGTTTTTCATTCATTTTTTGCTAAACTATCTACAAAGGTCGGATTTTTAATATTCATCTATAATTGAACAATATACGTATGAACTATTTTTCATCATGGAACGATGCCATAGTAGCATCTTTACAAGACTTATGGGCACAGTTTGTTGGATTTATTCCAGAGCTTCTTGGCGCGTTAATCGTACTTATTGTAGGGCTTATTATTGCCTCTTTCTTAGGAAGAGCAATAAAACGCGTAATACAATTTGCTCAAATAGACAAACTCTCAGAAAAATCCGGATTAACCACCAGCTTCGAGAAAATAGGGCTTAAATTCACTCCATCAGCAATTGTTGGATGGATTACTAAGTGGTTCTTGATTATTGCAGTACTTATCGCCGTAGCAGATATTCTTAAATGGCCACAGGTTACTGAATTCCTTAATTCTGTAGCCCTCTACATCCCAAGAGTATTTGTTGCTGTTATTATCCTTATTATAGGAGTACTTGCAGGCCACTTTATTCATGAAGTTATCCAAAAAGGACTTCAGGCTTCTCGTGTTGCTGCTACTCAGGCGAAATTACTTGCAACTATTGGGAAATGGGCAATTATTGTATTTGCATTAATGGCTGCTTTAATAGAGCTTAATATTGCAAGTCGATTAATTGAAACCTTATTTACTGGAATTGTTGCAGGAGTTGCAATTGGATTTGGACTTGCCTTTGGACTTGGAGGAAAAGACCAAGCTTCAAAATGGCTTAATAAAATGGATAAAGAAATCATCAACGACTAGACTAGAAAAAAAGAGCCCTTCGGGGTTCTTTTTTGTTTGAAAAATTGCTAAACTTTGGTGTTATGAAAAACATTCGAACATTGGTTGTTGTTACCGATTACGACAAAATATTACTTGGAATGAAAAAAACCGGCTTTGGAAAAGGCCGATGGAATGGATTTGGCGGAAAAATAGAGCCAGGAGAAACCATTTTGCAGGCTGCTCACAGAGAATTACAAGAAGAAGTTGGTATACAAGCAACAGCAATAGAAGAAAGAGGAATAATCACATTTAAAGGCATTACCACCTTTGACGATAGCCAAGCAACTGATATACTGGAGGTGCATATCTTTAGTTGTACTGAGTTTAATGGTGAACCAAAAGAAACAGAAGAAATGAAACCACAATGGTATCATTGGAAAGACATCCCCTATTCTGATATGTGGCCAGATGACAGATACTGGCTTCCGATCTTTTTAGAAGGCAGAAGCATACATGCAACCTTTGCCTTTAAGGCAGAGAATGAGTTTAAAACAATAGAGATAACAGCCGGAGAACGGAAAACAAAGTATTAGCCCTCTCTCTATGGCAGAACACCGAGGATTCATAGGAATTATTATTGCAATTTTTTTGGTGGTAATTAGCAGCTACTTCATGGCAACCAAAAAACTTGCCGAAGAAAAAAATTCTGAGCCAGCAGGAGACGATATTGTTTTTTGCACGCAAGATGCTAAAGAATGCTGGGACGGCAGCTATGTAGCTCGCGTTTCGCCAGATTGTTCTTTTGCAGCTTGCCCGGGTGTAACAACAGAAAACGACTTTATAAAAATTTCTTCGCCAGTAGAAAACCAGGAAGTAGGGTTTCCACTAACAATCCGAGGAGAGGCCCGCACATTCGAAAGCACGGTAAACATTCGCATTTTAAACAGCGACAAAACAATACTTTACGAAAATTTCACAACCGCACGATCAGCTCAAGTAGGAGTATTTGGGCCATTCGAAACAACCCTGTCGTATCCAGAGCCGAAATCTTCTACCGGGTTTATTGAACTCTTTGAATATTCAGCAAAAGACGGCACCGAAACATCGCGACTGTTAATACCTATTAGGTTTACCGAAACAAATACTACTACGATAAAAGCATTTTTTAACAACATTTCGCACGACCCAAATTTAATAGATTGTAATGTTGTATACCCCGTAGAAAGACGAACAGCTTCCGCAGATACAATAGAAAAAGCCGCATTACAAGAACTGCTGCTGGGACCAAGTATATTAGAAAGAACCTCTGGGTTTCAAACCCAAATCCCGGAACGAGTAGAAATTAACTCTTTAGAGGTTGAAGACGGAACAGCTTATGTCGACCTTTCAGAAGAACTCGAGCCTGGAGGCGGATCGTGTATCGTAACTGCTATTGTTTCTCAAATTAACCAAACACTTACTCAATTTTCACATATAGAAGCTGTCGAACTATCTATTAAAGGAGAAACTGAAAGCATTCTACAGCCATAATTATACAAACTATGAAAAAAAATAAGTTTAAGCAAGAACACATCCTTAAGATGAATAAAACCGATCAATACCGCACGGTTGATGAACTTTTTAAACGCAGCCAGCCTAATTCGGTGTATTACACCATGCTTGTTTTGTCGGCATTTATTGTAACAGCTGGTCTTTTATTAAATAATGCACCTATTGTAATTGGTGGCATGCTTGTAACACCAGTGCTCACTCCTCTGCTTGTTATTGCGCTTGGGCTTGCTACCGGTGAAATTGCCGCAATAAAAGGAACGGCCCTTCTTACGCTAAAATCATTTGTTATTATTGTTGCAGCTGCTGTACTGCTTACCTTTATTTTTGGGCCAACTAAAGTAGAACCCATAATTGGAGATTCTCTCCGCACCATTGTTTTATACTTTATTGTTGCACTTACCAGCGGGGTTGCAGCAACATTTGCATGGACGCGAAAAGAAATAGCAGATGTGTTACCAGGAATCGCAATTGCTGTTTCGTTGGTTCCGCCATTAGGGCTTGTTGGAATAGGAATAAGTACCTTAAATGTAGCAATGATGAGATTTAATTTCCTTCTCTTCTTGTTTAATCTTCTTGGTATTATTGTAGGAAGCTTAGTAATATTCTCACTTCTTAAATTCTACCGCTCCGATAAAAAAGTAAAAGCTGATAGCGAAGAGCTCAAAGAGATGACAGAAAAAAAATAAATAAGCCATCCGGTTGGCTTATTTATTTTTAAATTTTCTAAAAAAAGGGCATCTCTAAGAAAATTATTTAAAACTAACAGAGGCCAGAGATTCTTCCCCTGCAGTCCCTGTCACAAGGACGGGGCACGGCAGAATGACGAAACAAAAAAGAGTGGGTAATGCCCACTCTTTTTTATTGATACGTTAAACCTGTTTTTTAACCACACTTTCTAATGCTCTCAAAACCTCTAGAGGCACTGCGAACACAACAGTATTTGATTGATCTGAAGATATATCGTTAATTGATTGTAAAGTTCTTAAATGAAGAGCCCCCGGGTTTTCAGAAAGCATTCGAGCAGCTTTGCTTAAATTCTCTGCAGCAATAGCCTCTCCTTCTGCTTTAATAATCACCGAACGTTTTTCTCGTTCCGATTCTGCTTGCTTACCTATAGTTCGCTGCATGTCTTGCGGCAGTTGAATATCTTTCAATTCAACGCTCTCGACCTTAATCCCCCAAGGATCTGTTGCTTGATCTACAATATCTTTAATGCGAACCGAAATTTCGTCTCTATTGGAAAGCACTTCATCTAAAGACACCGAACCGACAATATTTCGCATGGTGGTTTGCGACAACTGAGAAACAGCTAAATTATAATTCTCTACCTCGAGCACGGCTTTTTCTGCGTGCGTTACTTTATAATAAATAACCGCATTCACAGCAACCGTAACATTATCTTTCGTAATGGTGTCTTGAGGTGGAACATCTGCCACCTTCACACGCATATCTATTTTTGTCATGCTCTGAAAAACAGGAAACACTAATTTCCATCCAGGCGATATTATCCCCGAATACTTTCCGAGGGTAAATTTTACCCCACGTTGATATTCGTTAATCTGGCGAATACTCACCAAGATAATTGCAACAATAATGGCAATTATCACATAAACGGTGGTTGTCATAGAAAAAAGAATTAATTCTTATATAAACGCTACTCCTGGTATTTTACTGTGTCAAGGGTTTTTAAACTTCAAAACCCTGCCTTTATAGGGCAGAGCTTTGAAAAAGAACAATCTACTATTTCGTGTACGCGTACGAGTACCTATAAAATACGTAATGTATTCTAGAATCGAACTATATCACACTGCAAATTAACCATACATGAAAAAACGGTGATCTATAGCAAAAAATATTTGGATTCTATATACTAAACGTATAGTACTTCGTATCTATGGCTGCTATTTATACAAAAAGTGGTGATACAGGAGAAACATCGTTACTGGGAGGTATTCGCGCACCCAAAAACAGTCTTAAAGTAGAGGCCTATGGAACTGTTGATGAACTAAGCGCGTGTATTGGAACCGTGCGAGCTATTATTTTTGAGACCGTTCAATCTATATACGAACAACTCGAAATTATCCAGCATCATTTGTTTACCATAGGAACACTGCTTGCTACCCCCGAGGGTGCGTATTCAGATCTGCAAGTAAAACCACAATGGATTACCCTGTTAGAAAATTGGATAGATGCATCAGAAGAAACATTACCAAAACTTTCTACCTTTATTTTACCAGGAGGAAGCCCGGCATCTGGTCATCTCCATCTTGCACGCGCTATTTGCAGACGTACGGAGCGAAATATTGTATCATTATCTCAACACGAAACACTCCCTCCTAACGTTATTGTATACATAAATAGATTATCGGATTATTTATTTATGGCGGCGCGTTATTTAAACCTTGAATCCGACAGACAAGAAACAACGTGGAATAAAGACATATAATATGAGAGATTTACAACACAACGAAGTCGATGACATTAAAAAGAAAGGTAAAAAAATATCGAATACAATCTTTTTTGTATTCTTAATTATTATTTCGCTTGCAGTTCTTTCTGCTGCCTGGATATTTACGATCCTTTTTTCTGATTCTCTTGATTACAAATCGTTTACGCCACAGCCATCTGAGCCATCTGTCACAATATCAAAACCTCATCAGGTGTTTACCATGAATCAACTTGGCCAGCGCCCGTTTCTTAATGGGAAAAGCTCGTTCGACCCAGATGGCGGAGATATTACTGGCACCTGGACCCTTATATCCTCTCCTACAAACCCAGACGAAAACACCGTTGTTGCAAAAAAATCGCTTGAATATTCCGCACCGCCTATCTCTGCCGAAAGAATAGGCCGATGGGTGTACCAATTAGAAGTTACAGACGATGAAGAGACAACAAACAAAGCAATCGCTACAGTAATGATTACAAAATAACTGTTATTTATTTTTTAAAGACTTTTCGTATGCTCTTAATGCTGCGATCTGTTTTTTATTTGGATGAATGGTTGATCGTTTTTTTGCAATGTATTCGAGAGCTTCTTCGACCGATTTTCCTTGCGAAATATAATATGCCGCTGCCACGGTTGGTGCTCTGCCATGCCCTTCGTGGCAATGAATATAGACTGCAAGCCCTTCACATTTCATTGTGTCTAAAAATTGAACAGCAACCTCTAATTGTTTTTGGGTTGGAGCGTGATGATCGGTAATTGGAATCCATAAAAAATAATCTACTCCAAAAGGCTGATCGATATGTTCTTTATCTAATGACAAATCTGCTTTCACCCCCTCTTTTAAAAGTTTTTTATCGAAATGCCCTACACAACAGGCGTTGGTGCCAATAGAAATAAAATCATCTATTTTGCTATATTCAAACGTATGAGCAACAGCACCTTTAGACGGCTTATGTTTGTTGTTGCTGCTAAACAGCGCTTTTAATTTTTGTATCATACAATTATTGTTATAAAAAAACCGGATTCATAGCATAAACCCTGCGCTTTTTAAGGATTCCTCTATCCAATAGTAACATAATTTTATACAATAAAGAAAAGAAAGCTCAGGTGAACAAATATGAAAAACAAACCAACAATCGTATTTTACGAAATCGAAAATTGGGAGAAACCTATACTCAAAAAAGCTTTTCCGCATTCAGTCGTAAAATTTTCCGCTGACCCACTCACCGAAAAAAGTGTTATAGAAGCACGCTGGGAAAAAGCGACTATTATTTCGCCCTTTATCTATTCTTCTGTTTCTGCAGAAGTTCTTCGAGCGCTTCATCATTTAGATATGATAGCAACCCGCTCAACAGGATTTGATCATATCGATACTGAATTTTGCAAAAAGCATTCTATTGCAGTAAGCAACGTTCCCACCTATGGAGAAAACACCGTAGCAGAACATACCTTCGCGCTTATTCTTTCTTTATCTCGAAAAATATTCCAGTCATACGAGCGCACAGAAAAATTCACTTTTGATACCGACGGATTACGCGGCTTTGATTTAAAAGATAAAACACTCGGCATTATTGGCTGTGGGAATATAGGAAAACATGTTGCCCGCATGGCGCAAGGCTTTGAAATGAATGTTGTAATCGCCGATCCTTATATAAAAAACACTGCTGTAAAAAAACTTCATGCAAAAACGGTCCCTCTATCTAAACTTCTTGCTACCTCAGATATTATTACGCTGCATGCTCCGTATTCCCCCAAAACGCACCATTTGTTAAACAAGAAAAATATTAAAACAATAAAAAAAGGAGCTTTTCTTATTAATACCTCTCGCGGCGGGCTAGTAGATACCAGCGCACTTGTTTGGGCATTAAACAAAAAAATCCTCGCAGGTGCAGGACTCGATGTTTTAGAAGAAGAATGTGTAGTAAAAGAAGAATCTCAAATACTTTCAAAAAATTGGCCCAAGGAATGCAACCTTCAGACAGTGTTAGAAAACCACATGCTTGTAAAAAGAGACGATGTTATTATTACTCCTCATAATGCCTTCAACAGCACAGAGGCATTAGAGCGTATATTGCACACCACAATAGAAAACATTCAGGCTTTCTTAAAAGGCCGCCCCCAGAATCGGGTATAACCATACCACCCTACACCACCAAGCAATGCAACTCCTAAAATAATATCTATCGCTACAATATACCAGCTCCAATTTTTTTGTGATGATGCTTCTTCCGCCTGAATAACCAACGGGATTTTAAGCCCGGTACCGCCTTTAAACGATTGGGCCGAAAGCGAGCGAGCAACCACTGAAATATCGGTAGAAAACACCCCTGCCTCCTGAGGAAGAACAACGACCTGAACGGTCTTTTTTTGATTACTCTCTAATAAAAAATTTCTAGGTTCAACACGGACAATTTCTTGGAAATCTTCTATAAACACATCGAATATTGCTGCTTCTTGGGATGGGTTTTTAAGGGTTAAGGCTTTATATTCAGGTTGATGAACAGTACTTGTAACGAGTACCTTGGAAGGAATAGCAGAAATACCAAGAGCCGACACCGACAAAGGCATAAAAACAAATACCGCACCTGCAAACAAGAATACTATCTTCATAGAAATATCAATCCTTACAAAGCCAGCGCTGTTTGTCAACGAGATCGCCCCCAAATAGTGATAGTACCTTGATGAGCACCTGATTGATTATATCCTCCGGGGACAGAGAGCATAACATCTACATTTTTATCTTCTTGTATTTCTAGTGTATCGGTAAAATCCGCCCAATAGACATTATTTATATCAATATTTTGAGTAAATAAAGAATCTCCACTCACTTCTGATCCAATCGTAAGTGCAACTTCTCCATTATTTTCTACTACCATAGGAGCATTCGCACTTTGCCCTGGCTGAAGTGTTCCAAAATTCACAGCCGAACTCTTCACGTTAATACTCGCCTCTTGCCTATCTGTGGTATTGGCATTACCGCCTGGAGGGTTTTGCTGAGGAGGAGTATCTATCTGAGTTGATACTGGAATACGAATACTGGCACTTAATGGAATAGTCACGCTCGATTCAGAAACAGTTCCGTCTAATACAAATTCTGGTGCCGAAGCATCAACGCTTCCATAAAACCAAATAATTTTGTCTCCAGAAGAAACAGCCTGAACTTCTGCACTTACCAATGGCTTTGTTCCATTAAGAGCATACATCCACCCAGATGTTCCAGCTGGCTCATGTCCCCCTATTGCTCGAACATATCGCCCTAAAGAATCATCTACAATATCTATAGAAAGAGTGCAGGCAGCAGCTGCTTTTTCGGCGACTTCTAATGCCGTAGCAGCAGATACCTCTCCCCGACACAAAGAAAACCGAGAACTTACAATATTATATGCAACCAATTGAGATTGAGCAGTAGAGGACGAAGAAGCAGACGGCGCTTGTGTTATTACAGGCGGAATAGTTGGCGAAATTGTTTGTACTGGAATTTGTTTTCCACTTAAAGCAATAAGCCTAAATGCTGCAGATTGAACTCCATCAACAGATTCTAAATACGCTTCTAATGTTGAGCCACCATTGCTCCAACTCATTCCTCCTGCAAATGCCGCTACCCAGCTTGCAGAATAAGGATTTGAAGTTGTTTGTCCATACGCAGGAAACCCGCCATCAGTGTTTTGTTTATTTTTTAAAAACAATTCTGCCAATTGAGTACTTTGACCTGCCGCACGAAGGAAAGCAACTGCAGCAGCTGTTATATCTACGTCATCGGAATCTCCTAGCCTAAACCCGAAGCTTCCATTCTGGTTTTGATTATTTTTAACCGTGAATACTGCAGCCTGAACAGCAGAGCTCGAAACTGATTCACCAGCAGAAAGAAGCGCAAGCCCTCCAAAAATATCGTCGTTCACTAAATTCGGATCTCCCATTTGATTATTGTGAACTTTTTGCTTAAGAGCAGCTATTAAATCGACATCACAGGTGCGTGGGTCTATTCCAGCTGCAGTTAACCCAAGGATTGGACCAGCAAGATCGATAGCCGTTGAATTATTACTTACTTGATTACAAAGATTACTCGCATTCGAAGGTATGTCGCCAATAGCAGCACGAGCAGCGATATTCCAATGCGAAAACTTAGAAACAGCCTTTCTTAATGCTTGCTCATCGGCTGCACTCCCAAAGCTCCAATGATTCAAAAATACCCCACCAGAAATAACAAGAACAAATACTAATAACAATAATTTTTTCATAGAGATTGCGGCAAGGAGACACACGGATGCGCCTCCCTACCGTTATGGTTATGGCAGTTCCTGCCACCCAAAGATTGATGGTTCAGTAATCTGCGGCTGATACGGAATGAATTCAAAGCTAGCAACCCACACTACCTCCGACTCTTGAGACAAGAAATCACTCGAATCGAAGGGCCAAGCTGGCTCATCTTCCCAGCCAAGACTCCCTTGCCAGATTTCGAACTCGTCCTCCGAAGAGGCTTTTACATACGCCAGAAGAAACTGCTCGTCATCTGACTCAAACGAAACGGCTCCTTTGAACTCAACGAGCATCTTCCCTTTCGATGTATCATTGTACAATGGCTCGACGCCATGAAGGGACAGATCTTGGAGTAAGCTAGCGAGGGTGGAGTTATCCAGCCACGTTTTGTGGTAAACCAACGGAAGCATCCCGTTGTCGAGTTCCTCTCCCTTCCAAACGCTATGGATAACGAGCGAGGAAGTGGATGAGTGATCGATGTCTACGCTTCCAGACTTGATCGCTGCCCATGTAGTCGTAGAAGCGACTGCATATGGTGCCAGAAGCGCGAATGCAACGAACAGGGCAAGCTTACGACGTAGATTCATGTTGAATCCTTCCATCAAAAAAACCCTCTTAAGATGAGGGCCCAAGTGCGAAAGACCACAAGCGAGACGATATTTCGTTCTCTTGTGAGAAGAAATCATCTCCCTTAATATTTTTCGCAATTTTCACATCACCTTGTACTCGCAAGGAAGCCACGGTTGGCTTGTAGAAAGAATTTTGGTGCTCGGACTATTACCGTTGCGGTACAGTGAGGGAATTTCACCCTATTCTTACATTCCACATGTAAGATACTTCCCCAAAATATTCTTCTTTTTTCTTAAAGAGCTCCTCTATCTTACCGTATCTCCTATTTTTATCAATACACACATTATCCACACGTTATGACAGCTCGTATGTTTACTGGTATACTTAGTAAGAAATTCGAATCCTCAACATTTTAAATCCTGTCTATTTGGTATTGAGATTTGTTTCAAATTTCGGATTTTAAATTTTAAATTTCGTTTAAAATATGACCATTCATGAGCTCCTTAAAGCCGCGGTAGACCAAAAGGCATCAGACCTTCATCTTATGATTGGAAAAAATCCAATATTAAGAATAGATGGTAACCTTACAGAAACTCAATATGGCGTTGTAGACGATAAACTCGCTGCAGAGCTTATCTACAGCATGCTGAGTCCTCAGCAAAAAGAAAAATACGATACCGAACGAGAACTCGATTTTTCGTATGAATTACAAAATGTCGCACGCTTTCGGGTAAACATCCACTGGGCACAAAATGCTCCCGGACTTGTTGCTCGTGTTATCCCAGATACCATCCCCACAATGGAAGACATTATAATTCCAGATGCTGTGTTTAAAATGCTCGATGAAAAACAAGGGCTTATTTTAGTAACAGGACCAACAGGACAAGGAAAATCGACCACAATGGCGGCCATGCTTGAATATATTAATACGACCAAATCTTCTAATATTGTTACGTTAGAAGACCCTATTGAATTTGATTTCACCTCTAAAAAAAGTATTATTAAACAGCGAGAAATTGGTACAGACACCCTTACCTTCAGCGGAGCTTTAAAACGAATTTTACGCCAGGACCCAAATGTTATTATGGTTGGAGAAATGAGAGATTTAGAAACAATCGCAGCAACGATCATCTTAGCAGAAACAGGACATTTGGTTATTTCTACCCTTCATACGATTAATGCCGCTCAAACAATAGAACGTATTATAGATGTCTTCCCTCCTCATCAGCAAGCAGAGATTCGATTTCAGCTTGCAACGACATTAAATGGAATTATTTCTCAACGCCTACTCCCTAAAACTGGCGGTGGCAGAATCGCAGCTCGAGAGCTCCTTCTTAATACTTCAGCAACCGCTAACCTTATCCGCGAAAACAAACTGGCACAAATAAAAAGCGTTCTCCAGACTTCTCGAGACGCTGGAATGGTTACAATGGACCAAAGTTTAGAAGAGCTTCTTGCTAAAAATCTTATAGAAGAATCTGTTGCGCAAGCGTATATGTCTCCGTTTCAGGCAGAACAATCAGCTTCAGAGTAAATAGTATGGTTGATAAAAACATTTTCAGCGGTCTTCCTGCGTTTTCGTCTCTTTCAAACGAAAACATAGCATTACTTGCAGAAATAGCAGAAATAAAAACGATCCCAGCTCATGAAAATATTTTCACCCCAGGCGCTAAAAGAGACGCGCTTGGTTTTGTGCTACAAGGCGTTGTAGAAATTCTACATAAACACTCTCAAGAAGCAATTGGAACACTCGAGACTGGTGATGCTTTATCTGAAAGAGTTCTTATAGATGCAAACGATAAACACACAGAAACAGCAAAAGCTCTTACCGAAGTTTCGTTAGTGCTTTTTCCTATTCATCACCTTAAAAAAATACAAAAAGAAAACATTAACCTTTACGCTTCCCTCCAAACATTACTTATCGATGATTGTACCGACCGGTTGTATCATGCAAACAATAAATTACTTACCATCTATCGGATAACAACATTACTTAACCAAGACGCTGTTTCGTTTCCAGATATGGGACTAAATCTTCTCAAAATAATTCTCGATGTTATTCGTGCAGAGACGGGCATATTTACAACCTTTAATGCCTATACTAATCGCTTTCATATACAAGCCTCTGTAGGATCGCTGCATAAAGATAAAGACCAAACTATATCACCAGATTCCGACCCTTATATTGGAACACTTATTACCAGTCCACGGATTAAAGCGCTTTCTTCAATCGATTATTCATCTCGCAAAGCCGTTTGGTATATAAAAAAGAACGCACTTATTGCGCCTCTTCTATCAGAAAAAAAGATAACTGGAGCACTCGTGCTTTCCAATAAGCTGAGTACGCCTGAATTTACAAAAAATAATGCTATTTTACTTCACATTATTTCACAACTTGTAGGTGGGGCTGTTGCCGAAAAAATGAGACTGCAAGAACAGCAGGCCGAAAAAGAATTTAAACAGGTGTATATTAACTAAACACCCCCACGAAGGGCTTTTATACGCTCTTCTGTTGGAGGATGTGTCATCCAAAGTTTAGAAAACCAAGAAATCTCTTTACGAGGTTCTTTTTTGTATGGATCGGAAATCCACAAATGAGCTGTCGCATGAGTTGCACGAGGCATTTGGTGTTTATTCGAAGCTATTTTCTCGAGAGCCCTTGCAAGGCCTTCTGGATACCGGGTTAACAACACAGCAGAGGCATCTGCTAAAAATTCTCTTTTCCGAGAAATAGCTAAACGAATAATCACTGCAACAATCGGAGACAAAATGGCCAAAACAATCCCAACAATCAACATAACATTACCGCCACTCTCTCTTCGAGATTTTCCACCACCAAACCAGAGTGAACGTAAAAATATATCTGCAAAAATTGAGATAAATCCAACTAAAATAACAATCACTGTAGACAACAACATGTCTTTGTTTCCTATATGCGCAAGCTCATGGGCTAGAACACCTTCTAATTCCGGTTTCTCTAATTTTTCGAGTAAGCCTGTTGAGACTGCAATAATGGCGTGGTCCTCGTTTCTTCCAGTAGCAAAGGCATTTGGCTGTGGGCTGTTAATAACATACAGCCTCGGTGTTTTAAGGCCCGCTGTAATGCATAAATTTTCCAGCAAATTATATACCTCTGGAGCAACTTTTCTGTCGACTTCTTTTGCATGATACATTGCCAGTACAATTTTGTCTGAGGAATAATACGAAACTAAATTCATTCCAACACTAAACACTACTGCAATAATCAAAATACCTGGAGAGTTATAATAATACGAAAAAAACCATCCCAATCCCATAATAAATACGAAGAACCCGGCTACTAGCAACCAGGTTTTTCGGATATTACTATCTTTATGAGTGTATATCGATGCCATGCTATTGAATAAATTTAATGCTTGCCACAAGCGCATCAAATTTTTCGGCAATATTATATATAAGAGGAGTTCCCGCACGTGAAGCCCATTCTTCTGGACGTAATCTTTCTGCAGTTAAAACAAGTCCATTCAACTCTGGCTTTGAAGGCTTTATATAATAATAAATTTCTTGAATGTTATTTCTCCAAAGTACATCTTCTAAACTTCGAGTTACTATAATACCACTCTCAGTTGTGTAGGTATTACAAACTGCTGAAGATTTGTCGTCACAATAATGCTTAACAAAATCTTCACTATCAATATCACGTGATATATCGCCCCAATATCCTCCTCGAGCCGGAAGTTCTGAACCTCTCACGCTCGTTGCTAGAAAAAGATTCATTGAAAGATGTCCCTGCCCCTCTTCTAAATGAAAAAAAGACAACCCCTGAGTAGGAACCCTATCTGGTTTAATAGTACCCCAAGCCTTGGGGTAATCAAATTCGATACCAAGATCCTCATTTCTGTATGTTGCTACTTCTTCATCTCCAAAGGAGCCAGGCAGAACATCAAATGAATTTGAAATCCTATATCCTATTGCTGGGATAATATTTAAATGTATCCCTCCACTAAGCAAAACCACTCCTAAAAAAAATCCTATTATAAAACTAAATCGATGAATCTTCATAAAACTACTCTATTAATATATTGAATCTGTTAAAACGAAACTTTTGGTACTGCTTTCTCTGAATCATCCATATCGAAGAATTCTTCTTTTTTAAATTTGAACAATGACCCAATTACATTTGTTGGAAACGTTTCGAGCGCATTTTTTAGGTCTTTTACCGTATCGTTGTAGAATCGTCGAGATGCCTGCACTTTATTCTCTGTCTCTGCTAATTCCTTCTGTAATTCAATAAAATTAGTATTAGCCTTTAAGTCTGGATAGCTCTCTGCAACCGCAAACAGGCTCTTTAAGGCCCCTGTGAGCATGTTTTCGGCCTGAGCCTTCTGGTGGGGTTTTTCGGTGTTAATAGCGTTCGTACGAGCCTCTGTTACCTTAGTAAATACGCCTTCTTCATGTTTGGCATATCCTTTTACAGTAGCTATTACATTTGGGATAAGATCATGCCTTCTTTTAAGCTGAACTTCTATATCTGAATACGCTTCATGAACACGATTTCTGGTACGAACAAGCCCGTTGTACATTGCAATAATCAAGATAACAACAACTGCAACAGCACCAAGAATAATAAATAATGGATTCATAGAAATTACGTTAAAAATAAACAATTCTGTCAAGCTGAGTATACCACCGCCTCAAAATAATTCAACTAAAAAAGCCCTTCTTCTCATAAGGCTTTTTTCGTCATTCCAAGCTTGACTGGGGACCCAATAACGAGAAAAGAGCACCAAAGCCTGGATCCCCGATCGGGGTCGAGGATGACGAACAAAAGGAAGAGCAGGTTCCTCCATCACAAGGATTAAGCACGACCGGGATGACGGAGAAAAAAATAAAAGCCGTCAGCGTTGAGCTGGATGTCTTTATTCTCCTATTTTTTCTTTTACTTTATCGACAACATCTTCAATTTTCCAATCAGACTTTACCAAATACTCAGAAATATCTTTCTCTGCTGCCTCTGCCATTTTTTCTGTATCACTTAAATTTGAAAGCATAATAACAGGAACATTTTTCCCCCATTCGTCTTTTCGTAAATCGGCTAGCATGCTTATACCATCTTTTTTCGGCATAATAATATCTAGCAGAATAAGAACAGGCTTCTCTTCTAATGCAATAGAAAGACCTTCTTCTCCATTTTTTGCACCTAACACCGAATACCCCTCTCGTTCGAAACGCTCGGTTAGGGCTTTGTAGAGGGATTGATCGTCCTCTACTATCAGAATTTTTTGTGACATATGTAGATCGCCCCCCCCGGTTGACTACTATGCTCTGCCAAACCGAAGACCGGCTGCAATAATAATAGAAATAATAAGTAAAATATCAAAGAGTATAAGTACACTTACAAGAAACCCTTGATTTTGAGTTTTTTTGCGAATACCTATAATACTAATCATAAAAGAAAGAGCAGGAGAAACAATCGTAATAAGCACCCCTTTCCAAAAAGACAGATTCAGCAATAGCGGATCGAACGGTGTTTCATATCCTGCTACATATGAAACAGAAGTTAACCAAAACACCAGGGGTGGCAGTAAAAACACATACCCCAACAATGTTAATAATGTATAAGAACTTCTTTTCATATTACACAAAAACCTAATCGACACCCTCTTCCACAAAACTTTTCACATCTGCTACAATATCGCTTAATCTTTTTTCTGTTTTAGTATAGTACCTGGTAACTCCAAGCGTAATATACGATTGACGTTTATCGTCACTTACAGAATTTGAAACAACAAATACAGGAATTTTATTCCATTTATCACCTTCTTTTAAATGAGCGACAAAATCGAGCCCGTTTTCTTTTCCAAGCAAATAATGGTCTACCCAAATTGCGTCTATTTCTCCAATATCCGGATCCTCTAAATATAGTTTTGACTGCTCTACTGTTCTGGCAGTTAACACGCTATAGCCTTCGTTTTCGAATTTTGTTTTAATGGCATTCATAAGAGGTTTCTCATCTTCTATCACCAAAATTATTCTATCTTTTGTATCCATATAATTATTCACTTAATTTTTTTGTGCCTTTCTTAGACTTCATGCCCTTAGAAGGTATTGTTACATAAAAAGTCGTCCCATGCTCTTCCTTTGATTCAAACCAGACTTTTCCACCACAGGTGTCTAAAATGGATTTCACAAGATACAACCCTAATCCTGTTCCATTCGTGTCTTTCGCTTTCACATTATCAGCACGGAATAGCTTTGTAAATATTTGGGCTTGTTGTTTTTTAGGAATTCCATATCCCGTATCTGCTACAGATATTAAAATGTCTGAATTTTTATCGTCTTTCTTTTCGAGCCCAGCTGAAATAGTAACCGAACCACCACTTCTTCCTTATGTGGTTCTAAGTGAATATCTGAAGCGGTATTAATAACCGCGTCTTCAAAAATTTCATTCATTAAATCTGGTGCTATCCGAGAACTTGTTTCAAAAATTTTATTAAATCTAATATCGAGCTTTCTTCTGTAGTGCGCAAAAAGTTTTTCAACATCATCCGAAAGCGCAAAACCGGTTACAACTTTTTTTCCTTTGAATAATTTTTGGACCTCTTCTTTCATTCCTTTTCTTAAGGGGTCATCTGTTGCTATATGAACCTCTTTCTCGCTTTCTTTTACAGCTAGCATCCTATACTTTCGAGCAATCCCCTCCGGCAATTTCATAATAGTTTTATGATCTGGATGCTGGGCATTTAAATCTATATACGGAACATCTAACGACTCTGCAATTGCTTGGCCAATAAGATTAGACGTTATTAATTGCTGATTCAAAAGATACTCAATAATTGAGCTTTGGGTAGATTTTGCGAATTTTTCAGCCTCTTGGATGTCTTCTTCGGAAACATAGTTCCCATCCAAAAGCACCATTTTTATTTTTTTGTCATCAAGCTTCATACCAAAAAGCTTTCTATTTTATCGTAGCTTTTACCTTTTCTATTATCTGAGAGAGTGTGCTGTCGGATTTAATTAAATAATCAACAGCCCCAAGTTCTTCTGCTTTTTTAAAATCTTCTTCCTGCCCAAGATTCGAAGAAACAATAACCGGTGTTGTGTTCTTTTTTTCTTTTAACTCGGTTAATACCTCGAATCCATCTTTTTTAGGCATTACTAAATCGAGTAGGACTAAATTAAATGTCTCTTTTTCTAATACCTCCAACGCTTCTACTCCATTAGAAGCAGTCGAAACCTCAAACCCTTCGCTTTCAAGCTTAAGCTCAAGCGCATGCCCCATGGGCTTTTCATCTTCTACAATAAGAATCCTCTTTTTGTCTGCCATAAAAATGTAATTAAAGAATCAGAGGAATAAAAATCCCCATCTATCTAGTATCATTGTATCAAAAAAAGGCCTTCCCACCAAGTGGCAAAGGCCTCCAAAAATTCGAGAAAGATGAGGTTACTGCCTACTACTTAGTATACGCAGTGCCTCTGCATATGCTGGGCCGTCGCACTCCCACTTCATCTTTTCCTGATGCTCTTCTGGTGTTGTACCAGGAACAACAGGAAGAGGATCTGATACGACAAGGATTGCCCCTTCGTCGACTCCATCTGTTACGAAATGTACGGTCGAGCATGTCGAGGTAGCGCCGACCTCCATTGCAAGGCGGACAGCATCGTCGCCTCTGTACTTCCTTCTTCCGTCTTCATCCAACACCGTAAGGTCTGCTGGATGAACATTCAGGATTTTCCCAGCGTAGTCAACGAGAATCTGGCCCTTTAGAATGAGCATAAAGCCAGACAGCATAATAATGTCGGCTTTAAACCCCGCTATCAGCTGAGATACTTCATCAAAGTAGTCAGCTCGAACCGTCATGTCGTTGCGCTTCGTACCTCTTTGCTTAGACCAAGCACGAAAATCGAGGCGTGCAACTTCGATTCCATGCGCGCGGGCAAGTGCTCTGCCAGATGCATCTGGTTTGTCGGTAAACGCACCAACTATCTTGTACCCAACGCCAAAGTTGTTGTCTTCTTTGGCCAGGTACCTAAGAGCACTTGCTCCTCCGGAAAAGAACACCACTACGCGTAGCTGCTGCGAACTCATATCTCTTGCCTTCCCTTGGTGTACGGGCATACGAAAGATCAGTAAACAAAAACAGGGCTCACTGCGCCCAGAGGGATTCGAACCCCCGACCTCGTCAGAGTAAACTTCCAGATTTCGTAATCTAACAGGATTAGATTACTCCACCTTCCGTTTACTCTTCCTCTCAAACCAAAATGTGTAGCATTTTGGTTTGTAATACAGCAATACTTAATACGAAAGAGGCCAGAATGTACTGCGCCCACCAGGACTCGAACCTGGGACCGTTTGCTTAAGAGGCAACTGCTCTACCAGCTGAGCTATAGGCGCAGTACATTCTGGAGTGCTCCCGCCTTTTCGACGCCCCCCCTCAGAGGTGGATCAGCCTCTGACTGAAACTGCTTGCCCCGTCCGGCTTGTCCCGACCTTTCGTAGAAAGTGTCTGGGGAGCTTTAGTGAAGTGACGGGGAGCTATAGGCGCAGCGAACCCTGCCTATTTTTCTGTCTCTTTATACACCCAGTAGGACTCGAACCTACAACCTCCTGGTCCGAAGCCAGACGCTCTATCCAGTTGAGCTATAGGTGCAGAAAAAGACAAAAGTAAACATTAAAAGGTCTAAAACATCTCTGAAGATACCACATCTTTCAGGTAAAATCAACAATAACTCTTAAATACTCTCCTGTTTTGTATTGAACTAAAAAATGTCATCCTGCTTGCCCCGTCACAAGGACGGGGCAAGCAGAATGACACTTTTTAAAATCAAAAATCTCGCAAATAATGCGAGATCTTTGATTTCTTTTTAGAAAATCTATCTTATTTATTGTTGTATGCCTCTTTTAAAGCATCTTTCAAAGCTTTTCCGGCTTTAAACTTAGGTACAGTAACTGCAGGAATTTGAATTTTCTGGGTTGGATTCTGTGGGTTAACACCAGTTCGTGCTGCACGTTCTTTTGCTGAGAATGTACCAAAACCAGTAAGAACAACTTCTCCTTCACTCGAAAGTGTTTCTGTAACAACGCCAGTGAAAGCAGCGATCATGTCTTCTGCTACACCTTTTGAAACACCTACCTTGTCTGCAATTTTTTCTGCAAATTCTGACTTATTCATACGAATATGTCCGATTCTCTGCGACAAGCCTTAAAGAAATACTTCTAAAAAACTTACCTTCAGAAATCGTATATTAATTGATTATAAAGGAAAACCTTTTACTAACTCTCGTATTCTAGCCTATTTCTACAATTCGGTCCACCCGCTCGATCGATTCACACCGACCAGTGTCGGTATTAATGGTCGCACAGATGGCATTAAATTGAGCTGGCCCTTCTTCTTTTAGTGTATAGTTGGTGCTTAAATTGGTCAAGAACTGCTCTACTGCTTCCTCACGTGCTACCCCAATTACTCCGTTATGATCGCCGCACATTCCAAGGTCTGTAACATAGCCAGTTCCTTCAAGAAGTATGCGTTGGTCTGCTGTAGGCACGTGTGTATGAGTTCCAAAAACAAGAGACGTTTTTCCATCTGCATGCCAGCCCATCCCTACTTTTTCGCTTGTTGCCTCTGCATGAAAATCTACAATAACAGCATCAACCGCTTCTTGCTTGTTTTCTTCTAATACTCTATCGAGGGCATGAAATGGATTCTCGAATTTTTCTTTAAAAAAGGCCTGACCAATTAAATTCACTATCAGAATCTTTTTTCCAGATACTTCTACAATACAGCTACCATCACCGGGAACACTCACAAGCTCATCAGACCAATTGTACGGCCGTATAATAGGAAACTCCTTAGTTTCGAGTATTTCAACACCTTCAGGCTTTTTGTTCATGTGATTACCCGTCGTAAACACATCAACGCCTGCGTCTTTTACCTGCTGTAGGGTTGGACGTGTCATTCCTTTTCCATGGGCAATATTTTCGCCGTTTGCTATTACCAAATCAATCCCCAATTCTTTTTTTAGATCTGGCAAAACACGCCCGACAACTCGCCTGCCCAGCTTTCCCATAATATCCCCTATCGCTAAAACTTTTATCGTCATATGCAAGAGTGTACTTTACCGCGCGTATTCAACAACTCGATTTTCTCGAATAACAGTTACTTTAATTTCACCCGGATATTTTAATTCGTCCTCAATCTTAGAAGCAACATCACGAGCAAGTTTTACGGCCTCTAAATCGTTTACGTTTTCTGGTTTCACAAAGATCCGAACTTCTCTTCCAGCTTGAATAGCAAACACTTTCTCTATTCCCTCAAACTGGCCAGCAACGTTTTCTAGTTCTTGTAATCGCTGGACATAGTTTTCGTAGGTATCTTTTCGGGCACCAGGTCGGGCGCCTGAAATAGAATCTGCTACTCGAACAATGACGTCTTCGAGTGTACCTCCGTTTTCGTGATGAGAAATACAAATATTTGCAATCTCGTCCGACAAGCCATATTTTTTAAGAATTTCAGATCCTAATTGCGAGTGAGCCCCTTGTATTTCATGGTCAACTGCTTTTCCAATGTCGTGAAGCAATCCGCCTTTTGTACAGACGGTAACGTCTGCCCCAAGCTCTTGGGCAAGAAGTTTAGAAATAAGCGAAACCTCAACCGAATGCTGCAATACGTTTTGGCCATAACTTGTTCTGTACTTTAATCGACCCAAAATTTGCAGTAATTTTTTATCGAGTCCAGCAACGCCAACTTCATACGCAGACTCTTCACCTGCACGTAAAATTTCTTTTGCTAAATCTTTCTTTGCCTCTTCTACCGATTCCTCAATTCGAGCTGGATGAATACGTCCGTCGAGAATTAATTTATCGAGTGCTCGTTTTGCAAGCTGTCTTCTAATCGGATTAAACCCGGAAACCAAAATTGAATCTGGGGTATCGTCTATAATTATTTCGGTTCCAGTAACAAGCTCAATCGCTTTAATGTTTCTGCCTTCTTTTCCAATAATCCGGCCTTTCATTTCTTCGTTTGGTAAGGTTACAACCGTGGTGGTTGTTTCTGTTGCATGTGAAGACGAAACCCGCTCCATAGCAGAAGAAAGAATCGTTTTTGCCTTCTCGTCTATCTCGCTGGTCGACCATTGGTCGAGTTTTCGAATACGAGCAGTTAACTCGTCTTTCATTCTTTCTTCAGTGTTTTCAAAAACAACATTTTTGGCTTCCTCCATGGTAAGCTGTGCAATTTTTTCGAGTTTTACAATTTGTTGGTCTCGAATTTCTTGCAACTTCGCTTTCGATGCCGCTAGCTGGGCTTCTTTATCGTGCAGTCCTTTTTCTTGATCCTCAAGTCCGATAAGTTTTTTATCAAACGTTTCTTCTCGTGATTCAAGCCGTTTGCGAGCATCTTGAATTTCGTTTCTTCGTAGCTGCTCGTCTTTTTTTGCTTCTTCAATAATCTGTAACGCTTTATCTTTTGCTTCGATAAGCGATTCTTTTGTCTTTTGCTTTGCGTCGTTTACAATAGCCTCAGCTTTTACTTCGGCTGATTCTGTTCGGCGTTTTGCAGTCGATTTTCTTATAATATATCCAACTACACCGCCTGCTCCCAATGCAAGCAAAATAAAAACTCCATATAGTGGTTCCATAGTACGTTCTATCTGCCATCAATAATACTATCGTGCGTCTTGGCTGCATTGTATGCGGGAAAACGAAAGCACTCTTTTTTATAAAAGAGGTTATTTCTGCATAATTCTTCCAAAGTAGTTCTTGCTTACATTAGTCTTGAATACTTCTGAAAGAATGAATGTTTCTAGAGAAGAAAATTGCAATTGAAACATATTTCCGCGCACCAACTGTCGCTATCAGAACGAAATTACCAGCAAAACGTATCATCAATGGTAGCTATTTAATCGTGAAATATCCGGTCTCAAAGTACCACAGATTAAAAAATTATTCAAGTTCTTTTTAAGGTCTTACCCCTTAGGTGCGGAAGTAACAACTTTATCTATAATTTTATAGTCTCTTGCCTCTTCTACGGTCATGTAATAGTCTCTGTCGGTGTCTTTTTCTATCTTTTTTATCCCTTGGCCGGTATGGCTTGCAAGAATTTTGTTTAGCCGATCTTTTGTCTTTAAAATTTGCTCTGCGGTAATTTTAATATCAGTTGCTTGGCCTTCTACTCCTCCCATAACTTGGTGCAGCATAACAACAGAATTAGGAAGGGCGTAGCGTTTTTTAGGTGCCCCGCCAGCAAGCAATACCGCGCCCATAGAAGCCGCCATACCTACACAAATTGTCATAATATCAGATTTCACGTACTGCATGGTGTCGTAAATTGCCAAACCAGAGCTTACCGATCCACCAGGGCTATTAACATATATTTTAATATCTTTCGAACTTTCTTGGCTGTCTAAAAAAAGAAGTTGAGCGATAATAGTATTAGCAACCGCGTCGTTAATTGGCGTTCCTAAAAAAATAATCCGTTCTTTTAATAACCGAGAATAAATATCGTACGCTCGTTCGCCGTAATTAGATTTTTCTATAACTGTTGGAATTAACATAAGTAGTATAATCGTTTAAATAATCTGGAGTCCTTGTTTGGTATGCGCAAATCTACCGGGTAATTTAAAGCCTGCTGCTCGTTGGTGACCACCGCCACCAAATTGTGCTGCAAATTGTGCGACGTCTATATCGTCTCTGGTTGTTCTTAAGCTGCCTTTTATTGTTCCATCCGAAAGCTCGGTTAACAACAACCCTACCCGGATGTCTTTTATAACATTCATCACATTCGCCATACCGTCTAAATCGTTTTCGGTTAGCCCACACATTCGCAAATCGTGTTGAGTAATACAGGCAATCGCCATTCCATACGTACTCCGATAGCGAATTCTGCTTAACACCCTCCCCCACAACCGTAACAGCGCTAAATTTTCTGCGGCTTTAAATGTATGGCGAATAATAGTCGCAAGCGGTGCTCCGCGAATAAGCAGTTCAGACGCAGCACTCAAAGCCTCTTGGTTTGTGGCAGCATTAGAGAAAGAGCCTGTGTCGGTAAGAATGCCAGTTAGCAAACATGTTGCCATTTTGCGAGTAATCGGCTGCTTAATGCTAAAAAAATAATCATACAGCATTGCGCACGTGGCAGCAGCATGCGGATTAATCCAATTTACTGTGCCGTACCCAGTATTTGTATAATGATGATCTATAACAACAAGCGGATTCCCGATGGTTTGCCATTGCTTAAACTCGGCATTTTCTAGCCCGGCCTGAACTTCGTCTGCAGCATCGAGAGAAACGATCATATCAAACTGCTCTAAAGCTGGCAATGTAGTATGCGCTACCTCTACGGCGCCTGGTAAAAACTGAACCGTGGAACCAACCGGTCCAGGCAACCACAGTTCGTAGGAAACTCCTAAATCTGCTAAATAACCACCAAATGCAAGCAACGCACCGGTTGCATCTCCGCAATTTTCATGAGAAACAACCAGAATTCGTTTTGCCTGCACACATAATGAATGAATATGATAACAGGTTTCTTGAATCCGCATTGCTTCCATAGTCGCGATGGTTATTACTCATTGGTCTGCTCTTCTTTTATTCTGTCGAGCACAGCCTCTATTTCTGAAGCTGTTTCCGAGGTTTCATCTAACACAAATATTATTTTAGGGGTGGAACGTAATTCCACATGAGCACCAACTTCTGTGGCGATATGCTTTCGGGAGGTTACAAGAATTTTTAAGCCGTCTTTTCTTTTTTCGAAAGGAATAATAGAAACAAACACTTTCGCAAATCTTAAATCACGAGAAGTTTCTACTCGTTGGATGGTTGCAAACATCTTGTCCGGAAATTCAACTTCACGGGCAATCACTGAACTTATTTGTTGCTGCAACAATGAATTAATTTGATCCATTCTTTCTGCTGGCATAGCTCTCTAGGTAATCTTTTTAGGAATTGAATGTTCGTTTTTTCTTTTCTACTTCAAAGGCAACAAGCACATCGTTTTCTGCAAGCTCAACGTCGCTTACTACTTTTGCGCCAAATTCACTTCCAGATTTTATCGAATCAATCGGTTGTTTTGCAGATTGTAGTTCGGCAAGCATAGCATCTGCAACTTCTTCGCCTTTGCGCATAACTCGAACACGACTGCCTTTCTTTAAGGTACCCTCTTCTACACGTCCACCGATAATATTTTCTTTTCCGGTTTGTTTAAACAATGCAATAACCTGTGCTTTCGAAACAATTTTTTCGCTTACCTCTGGGTCCAACATTTTTTCGAGCTCGTCTTTTACATAATCTACCAGCTCGTAAATAATAGTAAAATTATGCGGCTCTATTTTTTCTTCAAACCGCGACGAAGCCTCTTTTGCGGCAGCAGAAAGCGTTACGTTAAACCCAACCAACGCTGCTCCTAAATCTACAGCCTGTTTTATATCGCCTTCGGTAAAATCTCCTAACCCCTGGCGTACAACTTTTACACGAACTTCTGGATGCACGAGCTTTGCAAGCGACGAAACAACCGCCTCAAGCGAGCCCAAAACATCTACCCTTAAAATAATAGGGAATTCTTTTACATCGGATTCGTCGTCAGAAGATTCAGCAGCAACGACAACGGCTGGCTTTTCTTCCATTTGAATATGATAATTTTTTTTCTTTTTCGCGTTCTTTAAAGATTCAACTCTTTCGCATAAATCCCCAACCGCTGCCGGAGTCTTTAACCCAATAATCTTTACCGGCATAGAAGGCCCAGCCTTCTGGATTCTTTCGCCATTAAAATCTATAAGCGATTTAATTCTTCCGTAGGCATCGCCCACCACAACATTATCGCCAACCTTCAGCGTACCAGCATGCACAATCACCGTCGCGATTGGGCCTTCGCCTTTATCTACCTTCGCTTCTACAACTGTTCCGCAAGCGTCGGCATTTGGATCTGCTTTTAGCTCTTCTAAATCTACTACCAGCAATACCGTTTCAAGTAATTCATCTATACCTATATTTTCTTTTGCAGAAATTTCGGCTGTAACAGCCTTTCCACCCCAATCTTCTGGAGCAAGGTTTAATTCTGATAGCTGCTGTTTTATTCTATCGATATCGGCATCTGGTTTATCTATTTTATTAATCGCAATAACAAACGGAATCTCTTCTTTTTGAATAACATTTAAAGACTCTAGTGTTTGCGGCATAATCCCATCGTCTGCTGCTACTACTAAAATAGCAACATCTGCCACCTGTCCACCACGAACACGCATCATAGAAAACGCTTCATGCCCCGGAGTATCGATAAACGTCATTTTGCGGCCATTCTTCTCTACCTGATATGCTCCAATATGCTGAGTAATACCGCCACTCTCGCCGTCGACTACGTTTGTTTTTCGGATTGCATCCAGCAATTTCGTTTTCCCATGATCAACATGCCCCATAACCACTACCACCGGTGGCCTGTCTGCTAAATTTTCTTTCTTCTGTGTGCCTAGTACTTTCTCTAATTTCGCGCGTTTTTTATCTTCGGCACCTATTTCTGCTTCTGTTACATCTCGCTCTACTACATAATCTAAATCCTCTGCCAAAATAGCCGCTGTCTCGTAATCTATCCGCTCGTTTAATGTCGCCATAATACCGTTTTGCATTAAAAGCGTCATCACCTTGGCAACTGGCATAGAAAGCCGTTCCGCAAACTCGTTTACTGTTAATGTATCAGGAATTGAGATTACCTTTTTATCTTCTACAGCTATCTCTTCTTTTTCGTCTGTTACTTGGTTTTCTGCCTTTCTTTCTGCGGCCTTCCGTTTGCGAGCTTCTTCTGCCTCCATCCCTTGCCAAGCGGCTTTTACACGCTGAGCTAAAACATTATCTATTTTTATCGCTCTTTTCCCAATATCAAAGCCAAGTTCTGGGAGTTTTTCCCGCAAAACTTCTGGTGATACATTTAATTGTCGTGCCAGTTCTGTAATATTCATACGTGATGAAAGCTCGAAATTTTAAATTCTAAATCCGAAACAAACTAAACCCATCTATCTAATTCTGATTTCGTGCTTTTAATTTCTGATTTAACCTTGTTAACCTACTATTTTTAAGCCAATTCGTCAATTATATGGCTACCGATACTCTATACACATTGACCACAAAACAGCGCTTGGGTACACTATAGTGTATTTTGATTTTTTGACTCCGCAAATTGTATGTCTTTAACCCCCTACCAACAGCTTTCCGAACAGCTAGAAAAAAGCTCGTCTGTTCTTATCGCAACAAAACATTACGCGAATGCAGACGGCTTGGCATCGAGCATTGTATTAGCAAAACTCTGCGCCCATCTTGGTAAAAAAGCAGATATTGTTGCCCTTGCTAATACCGACCTCTATCAATTCTTACCTTCAGTTGATAATATCGGCCGTGAATTTAGCGGCGCCCGTGAATTTATCGTTTCTATAGATCTTGCCGACCGAAATTTCGAAAAACTCGAGCACTCTACAGAAAACAATACGCTTACATTATCTATTATCCCCAAAACAGGTTCTTTAGATGAACAACGCATAACAACCAAACAAGGAAAATTCCAATACGACACCGTTATTACCGTAGATACCCCAGATTTAGACTCGTTAGGAATGTTGTACGAGAATAATACCGAGTTTTTCTTTGAGACGCCGATTATTAATATCGATCACGGCGCTGGCAACGAACAATACGGAGAAGTAAATATTGTCGAACTCACCGCAACCTCTACAAGCGAGCTGCTAACAGGCTATCTACAAGAAAATTATAACGATTTTTTAAACGAAGAGATTGCAACACTGTTACTTTCTGGAGTTATAGAAGAAACCGACAGCTTTAAAAAAGCAGTTGTTACTCCAAAGTCGTTAACAGTAGCCAGTCAGTTGATGGCATTAGGTGCAAAACGAGAAGATATTGTAGGCGGATTATTCCAAAACAAATCGCTTTCAGTTCTTAAGCTTTGGGGACGAGCATTAGCGCGTATTAAACTAGACGAGGAACATAATATTTACTGGTCGCTGCTCGCAAAAAACGATTTCGATAAATCTGAAAGCAGCGAAAAAGAGGTAGATGGTGTTATGCGGGAATTCACCTCTCACACTCCAAAGGCTTCTTTTATTGTATTGCTATACGAAAAAGCCTCGAAAGATATTGTTATTCGATGTCGAGCCAATTCATCTTTAAATTTAATAGACACCCTCTCTGCAATAGCCCCTACTGGCGCACCAGATAATATTACTGGTTCTATAAAGGGGCACGATATTTTAGCGGCAGAAGGAATGGTGCTAGAGCAACTAAAAACTGCTTTAGAGAAAAATTGATCCTCCTCTGTAGAGACGGGGTTACCAGCCCGCAAAGCCTCGCTTGCGATGGCAGGCGGGACCCCGTCTCTACAAATAGCAGCAAAATATAAAAACTGTCATTGCGAGGGAGTCCAAGCGACCGCGGCAATCTACAGACTGGCAATAATGCACAAAAAAAACGGCTCACTACATGAGCCGTTCTTTTTATATCCATATTCAGTGGGTCCGAGGGGATTCGAACCTCTGACCTCTTCGATGTCAACGAAGCGCTCTAACCAACTGAGCTACGGACCCACTCAATACAGAAATTGAAAAAATGTAGGCGCGCCAGGACTTGAACCTGGGACCGCCGAGATATAAGCTCGGTGCTCTAACCACTGAGCTACGCGCCCCTACATTTTTTCAGGATCCTCGTTCGACATTATAAGCTCTCCAACTCATAAGAAAAGCATTGATACTATACCCAAATGGACCCAAAAAATCAACAAACCAGACTATCTATTGACAAAAGACTCCACTACCTACTATTCTAGCATTAACTAGGACGAAACACCTGTTTTGTCCGTTACACTGGGAGTACGTTCGTGGAAACAACGAGAGACGGAAGCGTAATCAGGCTAGGTGGCCTCAGAATTGTCGTCGCGTACGAATACCCAGAGGATGACGAGGGAGTGTCGATTAAGGTATTCCACCCTGACGGCAGCTGCCTGCTTCACTTCACCTGCTTCGGCAGCAATCCAACCCTGATCGTTCTGCCAAGCAATGAAGTCGAAATCACTGAAAGTGTTCGCTGCCCTGTAACCTGGGCTGTCGAGCAACTGGAGCGCAACTTGGTGCGCTGGCTCAGTTTCGCGGGGTACCATGACGGCATCCCTCCGAAGGAAATCGAAACTGCTACCAAAGAGACCAAGGCAGCGATCGCCGAAGTCTCACAACGCACAGAGCTCGCAGCAACAGGGTGAACGAACCAATGGAAGGGGATGTGTACATACGAGTGCGCATCCCTTTCTCCACATCTTAAAACACTATGTCTAAAAAATTCCAACGCACAAAAGAAGACTTTACGTGCGAAAAATGTAATACAAAAGTTAAAGGCAGTGGCTACACCAACCATTGCCCACATTGTTTATGGAGCAAACACGTAGACATTAACCCTGGCGACCGTAATAACGATTGCCAAGGCGCTCTGCAGCCAACAGCTATAGAAACCAAAGGCGAAGAAACCATTATTACCCATACATGCACAAAATGCGGTACAATAAAGAAAAATAAAGCCGCAGAAAACGACAATTTCGAGGAAATTATTGCAATCTCTCAAAACAACTCACATGGCTAACGAAAGAGAGAACTTAAAACAATTTATATCAAAAAAATCTGATAAAACATTCTGGAATGTTTTTAGTATACTCACAAAACTATTCCCCGAAGCAGAGATTTATTTAGTAGGCGGAATGGTTAGGGATATAGCCCGCGGCGACGAAAGCGCCGATTACGATTTTGTTATAAAAGACGTTCCTACCAATACTATTCAAAAAAAGTTAAGTACCGTTGGGAAGGTAGAGCTAGTAGGAAAAACCTTCGGAGTATATAAATGGAAACCAGAAGGCGAAAAATTCCATGTCGATATCGCGCTCCCCCGCACCGATCATGCCTTCGGCACTGGCGGGTATAAAGATGTAGACGTGCAGTTCGACCATACGCTTCATATTCATAAAGATTTAGAACGCAGAGATTTTACCGTAAACGCGGTAGCGCTCCGTTTAAACGACGGCGAAATATTCGACCCGTACAATGGTTTAAAAGATATTCAAGAAAATATATTACGAGCTGTTGGCGACCCGCATACCAGATTTAAAGAAGACTATTCCAGATTGCTGCGCGGTATTCGATTTACGTGCCAACTGAATTTTTCTTTAGAACCAAAAACCTCGGAGGCACTTGTTCAATATATATTACGATTAAACGATACATTAGAAGACGGTACCTGGAAGGTGCCACGAGAGCTGGTAGCAAAAGAAATGCTAAAAGCCTTTGTAGCAAACCCGATTAAAGCTCTCGACAGCTACGATCGCTATGGAGCACTTAAATTATTGCTACCAGAAGTATGCGACATGAAAGGCTGCGAGCAGCCACCAAACTGGCATTCTGAAGGCGATGTATATGTTCACACCAAACTTGCGATATCGAATATTTTTTCTCAAGAATTCACCCACGAGTTTAATACCAGCTTCGAGGCATTATCTAAAGAAAAACCCAAAACAGCGGCGTTGGTTATTTTTGCAATTCTGTTTCACGATTTAGGCAAACCCCCAACCATGCAGACGCCAGAAAAAGACGGCACCGATCGTATTCGGTATAACAACCACGATTCTGTTGGTGCACAACTTGCTGGCGACATTTGCGAACGGCTTGCGCTTTCGGCGCCAGAAAAACATGGAATAAATTGTGGCGATTTAGTTTGGATTGTGAGGAATCATATGGTACATGTGATGGGCGAGATTACCGAAATGAAAAACACCACCATAGAAAAATATTTCTTTAACGACAACGTTCCTGGCGACGCGCTTATTATGACCATGTGGGCAGATGCTTCGGCAACTATCCAAGAAGAAACCAAAGGCCCAAGTTTTTCGGGCTATAACGCGCTTCTAAAAAAACTTGCAGAGGTTAGAATGTTTTTAGACGACAGAGACCGGCTACCAGAGGCATTATTAAACGGCAACGAAATTATGAAGGCGTTAAAGCTTCCTTCAAGCCCAGAATTAGGAACTATTATAGAGGCATTACGAGAAGAACAGCTTACCGGTAACATTTCTACCCCAGAAGAGGCCTTAGTTTTTATTAAAAAATATAAAACATAATATGGAATATACTATCCCAGACCAGTTTGCAGACGAGCGACTAGATAAAGTCCTTACCGCGTTAGATAATTCCAAAACTCGTTCGCAATGGCAAAAAACAATAGAAGCAGAAGATGTTACGGTAAATAAAAAACCAGCAACAAAACACACCAAAGTACAAGCTGGCGATATTGTGTTTGTTCCTAAAGCCGACGAAATAATAAAAAACTTCCCAACGCCTACCTACAACCTCCTACAGGAAGAAGAAGATTATGTGATAGTAGAAAAACCATCTGGTATAGTAGTACACCCAGACGATCGCCATCCCAAGGGTAATACCTTAGTAGATGCCGTGCTAGCAGATTACCCTGAAATAGAAAGCATAGGAGAAGACCCAATCCGCCCAGGGATTGTTCATAGGCTCGACAAAGACGTTTCTGGGGTAATGGTTATTGCTAGAACTCAAGAAATGTTTAGTCACCTTAAAAATCAATTTAAAACCAGAGCCATTCATAAAGAATACACCGCTCTTCTCTACGGAATCCCCTCTATAAAAGAAGACGATATTACCTTCCCTATCGGAAGGTCTAAACGCACAGGAAAAATGGCAGCCAAAGGTGCAGTTGACGAAAAAACAAAATCAGCAAAAACACATTATAATATTGCTCAAGAATTTCCACCCAAATATTCGCTTGCAACCATAACTATTCTAACCGGCAGAACACATCAAATTCGAGTACACATGAATGCCCTTTCTCACCCGGTTGTGGGAGACGTATTATACACACAAAAAAAGTTCGCCGTACCAGAAGAGCTTAACAGAATATTCTTGCATGCAACCAAGCTTTCGTTTAAAGATTTAACAAACGAACGCAAAACTTTTATATCTCCACTACCCGAATCGCTTGAAACATTCCTTAAAAAGCTATAACCTTAAAAAAACAGACCCACTTCATTTTATGTCTAAAATTTTTACTCTTTCGGGGCCATCGCGATCTGGAAAAAACACCATCGCCCACAAGCTCCTAAAAAACAAAAGTTTAAATCTTTCAAGAGCCATTACCTGTACCACACGCGAACCAAGACCAGGAGAAAAAGACTCTGTTGATTATTATTTCCTTACCAACGAGGAATTCGACAAACTTATAGAGAAGGATGGTTTTGTTGAATGGGCAAATGTACACGATTATAGATACGGAACCAGCACATCGGAACTTGAATACCAAAAAAAACAAAACAAGAATATTTTAATGGTTATAGATGTTAAAGGCGCTCGAAGCGTAAAGAAAAAATACCCAGAGGCAACAACCATCTTTATCCAACCAAGTAATATAGACGAGCTTAAAACACGGATGAAAAAATCGAACTTTTCGGAACACGATATGGGAGTACGGCTGCGTACAGCCCTAAGCGAGATGAATGCATCCGACGAATTTAACCATGTTGTTATAAACAAAGAAGGCCACATTAAACAAGCAATCCAAAAGGTTGTAGAGATTGTACAATAGCTAACGTTAGCATATTCTTGACTAAACTACCCTTTCCTGTTATCCTGTTGGGGTATTTTTAATCACTGATAAGGCTTAAAACCTAGACACCCATATGGCTGATGAAAAGCAAAAAGACCCCAGTCACTCCGCTGAAGCTACGGACGGGGCAAGCGAGAAAAAAGCCGCTCCAAAGACAGAAGAAGCTGCAAAAGAAGATTCCAAGAAAGAGGCTCCTGCTGCAGACATTAAACCAAAAACACCCGCTAAAAAAGAGGCTAAACCAGCAGAAACAACTGCTGAAGGAAAAGAAGCGCCTGTTGAAGAGGCTGTTGTTGAGGATGCAAAAGCAGAAAAAGAACCCGAAGTATCTGCAGAACCTGCAAAAGAGGTGCTTTCGAATGCTACTCAATATAGTAAGATTGTTTCTGGAATGACCGTTCGTGTTCACCAAAAGATTAAAGACGTGAATTCTAAAGGCGAAGAAAAAGAACGTGTTCAGGTGTTTGAAGGAATGGTACTTGCGCAGAAACACGGTAACGAAGCTGGCGCTAGCATTACGGTCCGAAAGATTGCGAATGGCGTTGGTGTAGAAAAAATCTTCCCGTTAAACCTTCCTGCTATCGAAAAAATAGAAATTGTAAAACAGGCAGACATACGACAAGCTCGTCCTTATTTCTTAAGAGAACATAAGAAAAAGTTACGAGAAAAACGAGTAGAAGAAACCATTACCCCTACTTCGTAAATCCACATATAATGAAAACTGGCTATTCTATATTGCAGATAGTCATTTTTCATGTAAGAATACTGAGACAAGATTAAAAATTTGAAAGGAGACGCAACGCGTAAAATTCTTTTTTACAAAGTAAAATGCTCTCATTTTACTTTGAAGAGGAGGAGCAGGCTCAAGGCGAAGTATTCTTTTTCATAAAAAGGATACGAGACCTAGGGCCTTGCTCCAACGAGCCGAGGTGGCGGAACTGGTAGACGCGCTAGGTTGAGGGCCTAGTCCTCTTTTTTGAGGGTGGAGGTTCAAGTCCTCTTCTCGGCACCAATACATTGCACAAAAAACTATCTATGGACGGTTAGCTCAGCTGGTTAGAGCATCTCGTTTACACCGAGAGGGCCGCAGGTTCGAATCCTGCACCGTCTACAGATAGTTTTTTTTGTTTCCCTTAAACTACTTGCCAAATAGTAGTTTAGTTGATTAACTACGCAGTTCGGACCTCACCATCCAACACGATAAGGAGCTCTCCGTGAACCTATTACAAGACTCTTTCCGTCCGGCCATGGGAATGTTCATCTTCGCCTTCTGGTTCTCGTACATGGAATGCCAAGCAGAAGGCAAAGCTGGCTGGGCCGGTAACTTCCCAACATGGCGACTAAACTCCGGGCCAATATCATTCCTATACAGCCTACTCGCAGGCTCCGGAAAACCGCTCACGGGATACCATTTGGGTGTGTCCTTCAACCAGGCACTTCCGATAGCAGCCCTACCCTTTTTCTTTGGACTGCCATTCTCGTGGGGGCGATTCTTTCTCCACGTCGCCTATTTCGTTGAATTTTCGATACTCCAGGACCTCGTTTGGTTTATTATCAATCCCCATTATGGGATTAGCAAATTCACCAAACCAAATGTTGAGTGGTACTCCACCCAACGGTGGATACTATGGCTTCCGTCCTGTTACTGGGTAGGAACCGCTGTATGCATACTCTTTTCAATGCTCAGCAAGTTTCTTGGTGAAACTCACGCAGTAACAAGGAATCTGGAAGTCATCGCCTGGTATCCAGGCTTCTTGTTTGCCTTAATAGTGCTGGTCGGACTTTTCAGACTCATCGCCCCACTGCTTGAACGGCTCTTTACCCGCAGCAATGAGTGGTTCGATCGAGTTACGAGATGGAAAAGTCAGGATCCAGCAAACAAGCTGTAACCCAACCTCCTCCCCAGGGGCTGACGATCGTCGTCGGCCCCTTTCTATTTTCGCTATCCCGCTGGATTTGATACAATACACCTGTTATTTAATATTGCATGTATGATTTCAAATATTCTTTGGGGGTTAGTGGTTGGTGGCGTTGGATTTTTATTATCATGGAAAACCGAATGGTTTGTATATAATTTTGGTAGAATGGCGTGGGCAGAAAAATACCTTGGATCTGATGGCGGAACCCGCCTTGCAACCAAATTTATCGGCTTTCTTGCTATCGCAGCAGGATTAATGCTTATTACAGGCTTATTCGATAATTTCATGAACTGGTTCGCCGGAATTATTGTTCCGGGTTCAAATCGTTGACAAAATCGCAAAAATAGCTCAAAATGCTTCTGTGCTTCATAAAAGCATGAAACGATTATGGGCCTGTAGCTCAGTTGGCTAGAGCATCTGCTTTGCAAGCAGAGGGTCAGGAGTTCGAGTCTCCTCAGGTCCATAATCGTTTCATGCTTTTTCTATTTCTTCGAAATTTAACTATTACTAACAGTTTCCGCCACAGGCGGATCATATTGAATTATTTTTATATTTTTCATTAAAAACATATAACCCTCCCCAGCCCTCCCTTGAGGCAAGAGAGGGAGCATCCCCCCTCTTTGCATAAGCATGTCCTGAGTGATTAGCGAAGGAAGGGGGTTAGGGGGAGTTTATTCAATCGTTTTTTATATCTATGACTCAAGAATTTAGATGTGTTCTTACACCAGCAGAAGCTACAGAGCTAAACAAAAACATTTCTGCTATTGAATCTGCTACTTTTATTACAGACACCTACGACGGCGAAAAAAGAACAAGAGCAATAGCTGGCGAACCAATAAAAGAAAAGCCATACAAAACACCTGTTACAGGCTCTGTTTCTCGATATTCTTTTAATACTCACTATAAAAACATCCCCTGTTGGTTAGAAATAAAATGGACAGAAAGTGGAGTAATGAGATGGGAAATAGAGTTCGAAAAAGAAGTACCAGAAGAATTTAAAAATAAAGAAAACATCCCGGGATGGAACATTCTACAAAGACATCAATAATATTCCAAATAAAAAAACCGCCTTTCTTAAAAAAACGGTTTTTTTATTTTCTTTGATATCCCATTACAAATTCTTTCGAGGGTCTCTGTCTAGTGCCTGCTTTATTTCTTGAACAGTCTCATCTCCTGTTTCTTCTGCGACTGTTACTATTTCTTTCTTCGCCCCTAAACTAATATTTTTCACATCTCCGCCTGTTCGTTTTGCTGATACCTTCACCCCTTCTAACACTTCCGCTGCAATCTCACCCACGTCTTCACCTAATTCTATTGCATGCTGAATAACAGTACGTACAACTGCTCGGGTTACCTTTTCTATATCTCCTGCTCCCCTAGCAGTCTGTAAAATAACTTGTTTTACTATTTCTCGAGCAACAGAAGCCACTGGAATATTGCTTTCTTTTATTGCCGAAAGCGTTTTAGCTGTTATCTCCGCTGCTGCAATGGAAACATTTTCTACAGCTCCCTCTCCGGCCGCAGCAACCTGAGACACCGCAGCTTCTACTGGATCTGTAACTCTTTCTATTGCTTGCTCGCTTGTATTTATAACCTTCTCTGTTTGAGCTGCTACCGACCCTCCAGCGGCATCCACAACCCCGCCTACTGCAGCTCCTTGCTTCTCTATTACTTTTTCTGCCCCAGAAGCCACATCAGCCACACTATCAGCAACAGCCGTCACCTCTTTCTCGCTTTTTCTTATTGTTTCAGAGACTTTTGATGCCACTGTATTGCTGGCAGCATCAACTACAGACCCTACTGCATCTCCCCCTTTTTCTATTTCCTCATCCACGTTAGATACAATTTTAACTACTTCTTCTACTGTATTTTCTAAAACTTTTTCTCCCATTTTTATTCCTTTTCCTACTTTCTCAGCGACGGCATCGCCTGTCGCGTCTATAGAATCTTTTACAGTATCAGACCCCTGTTCTATTTTAGCTTCTGCATTAGCAGAAACTAAAGAAATAGTATCAGCAGCACTGGTTAATACTTCTTCGCTTTTCTCGAACACTTCCTCTGAAAAACTAATAACAAGCGCAGAAATATCTTTTGCCGTTATTTTTATTTTGAGCTTTTTACTAAACAATTTAGATACAAATTTCATACAAAACAATAACTAGTACATTATATGAATCGTATCATGTGCCCCCATTTTTGTCATCGAAAAAATTAAAAAAGTGTCGATTGCACAGCTTTACCGTCTCTTTCTTCTGGTTTAAAAATTTTTACTGTCCCGTATTCACCGTCATACCCTGGCTCTATCTGTATATCTCCGTTTCGCATTCGCTTTATTGCCTCGTGTTCCTCTGGCGTAAGCACTTCTTTTAAATCTTCCAGCGAAGAATGCAATAATACATCGAATTCCGAAAAATTATTTTCTTTTAAAATTCTTTCGTACTCTATTTGAACCGTTTTAGACTTTTTACCAACCCCAACTACTTCCGAGATAACTTCCTCTAAAGGAATTAAACTTTTATATGGTGTAAATTCGTCTTTTATTTTTTCTACCTCTTCTTTCGAACGTGTTGCTAAACCTTCTACTCTGGCTTCTACTCCTACGGTTACTTTTTTCTTACATTTAGGACAAATTTCCTTGCATTTAATTGTTTCTTCTGGCGATAACCGAACCTTACAATCTCTGTGGCCGTCCCAATGATATTTTCCTTCTTCTGGATAAAATTCTATGGTATACGAAATTTTATTTTTCAATTTTGGATCACTCCCTCTCATTTTGCTTTCTTTTATAGCTGAATATATATTGCTGTACGAAAGATTTTCTAAATTAAACACGGTTGCCTCTCTTCCAAGATTCGGCGGGCTGTGAGCATCGCCATTCGATACTAATGCTAAACCATCTAACTCTTTTACGCGTCTGTTCATTTCCGGATCGGACGACAAACCCGATTCGAAGGCATAAATGTATTTTGTTACCTCGCCAAAACATTCTTCTAACGAATCGTAGCCAGATTTAGAGCCAAAAGTACTAAACCATGGCGTCCAAATATGCGCTGGAATAATTAAGCACTTTTCAGAAATATCTAACACGGTTTTTGCCAGCTCTTCCGAGCTCATACCCAAAATAGGCCGGCCATCCGAAGAAATATTCCCAATCTTTCCAAGTGCATCGGCAATCTTTCCTACAACTTTTAAAGAAGGCGCGGTAATAACAATATGATTCCTCCGCATTTTTCCGTTCTTAGAATAAATACAGCTAATTTCTTGCGTTAGCATGAAGACAGGATCATCTTTATGCGTTGATTCTTTGTATTTTAATAGCCCATTTCCAAGATCTTCGGTGTTGTCGGTTAACTCTTTAAACCACTCTGGATGGGTAAAATCACCTGTACCAATAACTTGGATTCCTTTTTTTCTTCCAGCGGCAGTATTACCAGCAAGATCGAGATTTTTAGAACACGCGCGCGAATATTTTGAATGTAAATGAAGATCTGTAATGTATTCCATAGGCCTTCATTTTATCATGTCTTAATAAATCCTAACATTGACAAAATCCCCTAATATAGTATAACTAATCCATCCTAGATCCTTTCTTTCGAGAGGTTTACGCATTAACCTCTTTAACCCTTCTGGAGGACGTACATAATGGAAGAACCAAAAAAACCAGAAACAGAATTCATACTCTTTAGGATAACTAGACCCAATGACGAGGAGAATGCTGACTCTGGTAACGACTGGACCGCGCGAACCTCGAGGCCTCCCAAGTTGGGGGGATACACCCATCCAATAGATGGCTACACGACTCCAGCGAAACTTGCAAATGGAGTTGTTAACGTTTTAGGCGGCGAAGATTTTCTTCCACTGAGAGACCCTCTCATAGCTGCCATTAAAAATATCGGACACGTTCTTACGGCTGAATTGGACAACCCAACACTCCTGGTTCGCATAGACCCAAGAGACGAGGTTCAGCTCCTCATGAACGTGCACCTCTATGCAGTAGACCCAGAAGATGATACTCCAGCAGACCTTGCAGCTACTGTTGCTCACTCTTTAGGGGTAAGAGAAGAAAATGTAGATCTTCGAGCAGCGATTATTGAGGCAAGCAAAAAGGCAGAGCAACTCATCCACGGGAAACTCACCATTGCCTCGATCGACAAACTCAAGCCAGTCAACACGCTGCTCATCAACCTCACTAGGAGTACAGTAAGCTGTAGGCATGTAGCCTACTAACCGAAAGGAGCTTGTACCAACGCGCCCACTTGCACCAACATGCAAGGGGCGCGGTTTCGTTTTACGCGCAAAACAAAAACCGCCTAAAAGGCGGCTTGTTTGGTCTATGTTCTTTCTTATTTTAACGCTTTTATAATTCCTATGCACAAGATTCGGCATCGACCTACTCTTGCAGGGCATACGCCCAACTACCATCGGCGCTGAAAAGCTTAACTTCTGTGTTCGGGATGGGAACAGGTGTTTCCTCTCCGCTAAAGACACCGAAACTTCTACATACAAATCAAATACTCTACGCTATTAAAATAATAGCGTATTTAAAAAACGTCAAAATAAGAAAGAACATAAACATCATCAACAATAACGTCGAGAAATCTTGTCAGAATATGCATGGATCATTAGTACACCTCGGCTCAACGCATTGCTGCGCTTACACCTAGTGCCTATCAACCAGATAATCTCTCTGGGATCTCATAACGATACCTAATCTTGAGGACAGCTTCACGCTTAGATGCCTTCAGCGTTTATCTATACTGCACATAGCTACCCGGCAATGCCCCTGGTGGAACAACCGGCACACTAGAGGTGCATTCTCCTCGGTCCTCTCGTACTAGAGGAGAGACCTCTCAAGTATCAACGCTCACAGTGGATAGGAGACCGAACTGTCTCGCGACGTTCTGAACCCAGCTCGCGTACCGCTTTAATTGGCGAACAGCCAAACCCTTGGGACCTTCTTCAGCCCCAGGATGCGATGAGCCGACATCGTATATTCATTCCATAGTTTCGTATGGTATAGACTATATCTTCTTCCAATCCTCGAACTGTAGGTTTTGCAACTACTGCAAACCGTATTCTTGAGGTGTCTTGGTGTATAAAAACCAAGTGATTGGAGTCGGCGTATTACCTGCTGCGTTCGTCGGAATAGCACTTCAGCTTTCGCATTCGAATAAATTCGAATGACTCCAGCTTTCGTACATTCCTCCTCTTCAAATGAAATGATGCATTTCATTTGTGAGGGCATAGAATCGTATAGTGTTTACAATTCTAGTTCAGCAAGTCTTCCCTTTCGGGTCAGTCGTTACGGGGTCATAACAATATATATTGTCAGAGGACTTCCCACGGTATTGCCGGTTATGCATTAACTTTCCACTTGCATAACTACGGGTTCACCGTTATTAGCCGATTTTTTGGTATGGGATCACTCCCATAGCACCCCGATATGTTAAGGTGCCAAACCTCCCCGTCGATGTGGACTCTTGGGGGAGATAAGCCTGTTATCCCCGGAGTAACTTTTATCCGTTGAGCTTCCGGCCGCCTATAAGGCACGGTCGGATCACTAACTTCTGCTTTCGCAACTGCGCGGGTTGTAACCCTTGCAGTAAAGCTGGCTTATGCGTTTGCACTACCACTGCGATTTCCATCCGCAGCTAGCCAACCTTTGTAAACGCCTCCGTTACATTTTAGGAGGCAACCGCCCCAGTTAAACTACCCACCAGATACTGTCCGATTCCCGGTTTCACGGGTAACCGTTAGATATAAAATTGGTCAAGGGTGGTATTTCACTGGCGACTCCACTTCGGCTAGCGCCAAAGCTTCAAAGTCTCCCACCTATACTAAACATGAACAGCCATATATCAATACCAAGCTGTAGTAAAGCTTCACGGGGTCTTTTCGTCCAACTGTGAGTACTTCGCATCTTCACGAAGATTGCAATTTCGCCGAGTCCCTCGTTGAGACAGTCTTCAGACCGTTGCGTCATTCGTGCAGGTCGGAACTTACCCGACAAGGAATTTCGCTACCTTAGGACGATTATAGTTATCGCCGGCGTTCATCCGCGCTTAAGTTCAGTGCTTGCACACCTCACCTTAACGTTCGGACACTGGCCAGACGTCAGCCCCTATACGTCATCTTACGATTTAAGCAGGGACCTGTGTTTTTGGTAAACAGTCGCCTGAAGTCTTTCGCTGCGGCCCAGCGTAATGCTGGGCAGGCCTTATTGCGAACGTACGACCGCTGTTTTGCCGAGTTCCTTAACGAGGGTTCTCTCGTCCACCTTAGAATTCTCATCCTACCCACCTGTGTTGGTTTGCGGTACGGATACACTAGTATTAGCCCTAGAAGTTTTTCTGGGAGATCCTGTCTTTTTTTTGGTTCCGCCCGAAGGCTTCCCCTTTACCCATTCCAGTCGATTCCGCTTGCGGATTTACCTACAAGCCTCAACCAAAACAGAAACGTGCATACCAATAAACACGTAAAAATTTCAGAACCCCGTCCCTCCATTGGAATACTAATGTAGGGCAGGAATATTAACCTGCTCTTCCATCGACTACGCCTTTCGGCCTCGCCTTAGGATCGCCTAACCCTGGGTCGATCATCGTTGCCCAGGAAACCTTGGGTTTTCGGTGGACTGGATTTTCACCAGTCTTTTTGCTACTTATGCCAACATTCTCACTTCTGATCGCTCCACCCGCTCTCACGAGTCGGACTTCAGCGCAATCAGAACGCTCCTCTACCTCCCCCACTTTAGTTTGAGTGCAAAAGGTCTTATTAAAAAATAAGAGCTCTTACTACCAACTATCTGTTGCGGATAAGAAAAGTCGAAACCTTTCCGTCGCAAAAAGACAGATGGAATATTACTCAAACTAAAGTGGGGGATCACATTTTCGGTACTCTTCTTAGCCCCGTTACATTTTCGGCGCACAGAAACTTGATCAGTGAGCTATTACGCTTTCTTTAAAGGATGGCTGCTTCTAAGCCAACCTCCTGATTGTCACAGTCGCCATACAACCTTTCCCACTTAGAAGAGATTTAGGGACCTTAAATTGTGATCTGGGCTGTTTCCCTTTAGACCAGTGAAGCTTAGCCCCCACGGTCTAACTCCCCGATTCTTGACTTTGGGTATTCGGAGTTTGAGTAGATACGGTAGCTTAACGCCCCATTATCCATTCAGTGCTCTACCCCCCAAAGGAACATCGAGGGCCAGTCCTAAAACTGTTTCGAGGAGAACCAGCTATTGCCGTGTTCGATTAGCATTTCACCTCTAACCACAACTCATCCCCCAGATTTGCACGGCTGGTGGGTTCGGGCCTCCCCTTGCTTTTACGCAAGGTTCACCCTGGTCATGGCTAGCTCACACGGTTTCGGGTCTATTCATTGCCGCTTGGACATTCAAAACTTACAGGCCCATAAAGAGCGCTGTAAATATTGAGTGCCGATCGCCGGTTAAGACTCGCTTTCGCTACGCATACTCCCTATCGGGATTAAACATGCGACAATAAATAACTCGTTGGCTCATTCTTCAATAGGAATACTATCACCCGGCATAAATGCCAGGGCTCTAGCTCTTTGTGAGCACATGGTTTCAGATACTATTTCATCCCCCTTCCGGGGTGCTTTTCACCTTTCCCTCACGGTACTTGTTCACTATCGATCTTGTAGAGTATTTAGTCTTACCTCAATAGTCGAGGCAGATTCAGGCAGGATTTCTCGGGTCCTACCCTACTTGAGAAAATTACCATATGTGTGTGACACCTTTCGTATACAGGGCTATCACCTTCTTTGGCTCTCCTTTCCAGGAGATTCTGCTAGGCAGGCCACATGCTTTCCTTTGCAGGAAAACACATATCACATATCTTATTCACTACACGGGAATAAACATAATCTCTCACAACACCTCACGAACATATGGGCGTGTACCCTTAAGCCCCATCCACCCGAAGGCTTCTGGAACGCAGTTTGTGAAGTTTAGACTGATCCCTTTTCGCTCGCCGCTACTCAGGGAATAGAGTCATTTATACCAGACTGATAGACTATTCTATCGTTCTGGCATAAATGACGATTTTTCTTTCTTTTCCTCAGGGTACTAAGATGTTTCAATTCCCCTGGTTCCCTCCGTACACCTATGAATTCAGTGCACAGTCAATAATCTTCCAATTATTGGGGTTTCCCCATTCGGACATCTCCGGATCAAAGGTTGCTTGCCACCTCCCCGAAGCTTATCGCAGGCTGCTACGTCCTTCATCGGCTCTACAAGTCGAGGCATCCACCATGTGCCTTAAGTAGCATATTATGACAAGAGAACATTAAAAATGTTCTTCTCGACGTTATTGCTAATGATG
>Ga0209249_1000450_pt1 | contig 51042 bp, 54 predicted proteins | sample SaaInlV_200m_DNA_4_FD_184653 | JGI IMG/M metagenome (GOLD analysis project Ga0209249, IMG submission 184653) | Marine microbial communities from expanding oxygen minimum zones in the Saanich Inlet - SI037_S3LV_200m_DNA (SPAdes) (version 2) | ecosystem: Environmental > Aquatic > Marine >...
AACAAACGAATCATTCTCCCCCAACGCCGAAACATTATCAAAATTCATCATCAAAACCAACGAATCATTAAACAAACTATAATTACTCCCATTCCAATTCCAAACAACCTCATCCAAATTCTCCTCAGTCAACGAAACATTCACCTCAACATAATCCTCACTCTGACTAGAATCATTATCCGGCGTCGGCGAAACAAACTCAACCTGAGGCGCAACATTTTCCAAAACCTCCCCCTGCCAAAGCAAAGGAGCAAAATCAACCCCATCATAAACATCATCCCAAACACCAACAAAATCCCAAACATCCATAGGAGTATTACTAACATCATAAAAATAAGCCTCATTATCATCAATTGCTGTACAATCCTCGCTAGTCGGACTTCCACCACCAACACAAATACCTGGATTCCCACTAACATTATTCCAATAAGAATTACTAATATTCGCACTAGATCCCCAACCAACTAAACCTCCTACACTACTATCTCCACTTACATTTCCATTTGCATAAGAGTTATCAATGATACCTGAAGTTCCAACGCCAACCAAACCCCCAATATAATCACCACTTCCATTTACATTTCCTATTGCATAAGAATTATTAATATTAACATAAGTACTATCACCAATTAACCCTCCGATTCTGTCACCGTCACCGTTCACATTTGCTACTACATAAGAATTATTAATATCTACATAATTTCCCCGACCAACTAATCCCCCAACTTTTGCATCCCCACTCACACTTCCAGTAACATAAGAACTATTAATATTTACATAATCTCCATCACCAACTAATCCCCCAATCCACTCATCCCCACTCACACTTCCAGTAACATAAGAATTATTAATATCAATATAATGCCCACTACCAACTAATCCCCCAACATAATAATCCCCAGTAATATTAATATTATCAAGTCCCACATCATAAAACCTTCCATGTTCACTAGCACTAACATATGCATACCCAAACAACCCAACAATAAGCATAGAAGGCCGATTAATAAACAAATCACTAACAACATACCCATTCCCATAAAACCTCCCAACAAACCGATACCCACTAGTCACATTCCCAACCGGCAAGAACCCCTCATAAACAGACCCATTCCAATTCCAAGTCGAAGTCCCCGAACAGTCCACATCCCCACCCAAACTATAATTACAAGAAAGACAACTACGCATAGCCTGCAAGTCCGTACAATTAGTAACATTACAAGGCTCAATCACCGACCCATTCCCAGCCATCCCAACAGGACAAGGCAAAGGATCAACAACATAGTCCACCCAAACCCCACCCGAAACCCTCAAATCAAACACATCTTGGGCCCCAACAAGCTCCGTCAAATAAACCTTATACCAACCCTCCTCCGAAACATTCTCAAAAACAACAACACTCTCATTCCCACCCTCCTCAAATACTTCAATCCTCAATCCACGTTCATCTGCGTTCATCCGCGTGCCATTTTCATACCCAGCAAAAGCATACAAAGTAATATCCTTAGAACTATCCAACTCCTTCTCAAACGTAACCCGCAAATACTCCCCATCCCCAATATAAGTATAATTCAAATCCTGAACCGAAACATAATCATAAACATCCCTCACAAAACTCCGATTAGAATCCAAAACAACAGCCTTAGTAATATAAATTATCTCATAAACCTGATTAGACAAATGCGGCACAACCCATTCAACATAATCCACAAACCCATCAGAATCAAAATCATAAGCCTCAAACTCAACCTCACTCCTCACTCCATCCCGCCCATTCTCCAACAATTCCTCAACACTTAGATTATCCCCTTCATCATACCAATAAACCCTCAACCGCGAGTCATCCATAGCAACATCCCCATCAACCAAAGCATAAGCCAAAATATCCGTATAATTAAGCTCACTAGGTCCCGAAACAACAACCCGCTTCCCATTAGACAAATAAACCTCATCAGCAACAGGCCCCTCGGTATAATACTCAACCGCAACTTCGCTCTCACTCAAATCAACAACATCACTCAAATCAACAACAGTAATATTCTCCCCTTCAACAATCTCACTCTCCAAGTCTTCTTCAAGAACAACATTACCAGAAATCCTAAACTCAAGTACCCACTCCCAAAGCAAAGTCAAAACACCCTTCTCACCGTCGAGGTCAACAACAACATTACCAGTCAAAAAACCACCCTCACTAAGCTCCTCCCTGTCTGAATCCTCGACCAATTCTTCATAATCATCCAACTCACTCAAAGCCTCTTCAACTTCCGTCCCCGTCAAAACCGAAATATTACTAGCACCCTTAGGCAACTCAACCGACAAATTCCCACTAGCATTAATTTGCTTAATCCACTTAACAGGCCGACCAATCACTGCCTTATATTGCAAAGTCGAAACAGCAGAAAAATCAACCTCCGTAAAATTGACAACACTCTCACTAAAAACGGCAGCACTACTTTCATTCTCAAAACTCTCATTCAAAACAACCGTCTCATTAACATCAAGGCTCTCATTCAAAATAACGGATTTATTTTCAAAAATAGAAGATTCAACTTCCGTCTCATTTTCATAAGTATCTTCCAGCGTATCATTATCTCCAGTAGACTCATCACTAGAAGAAGTATCATTAGAATTATTTTCCTCGTCTAAAGAATCCACATTCACCACTTCCTCAGGCACTTCAGAAACATCTTCAGAATCACTACCAGAATCACCATCCCTTAATTCAGGTTCTTCATCCTCGCCATCAGATTCATCAACAGATTCCTCTACAACCTCCTCATCAACAACTTTATCTTCAATCTCATCATCCGTAGGAACAACCTCTTCGTCATTAACAGCAAGACCAGTAAATCCGCCATACACATTATCTAAAACTTCGCCAGAAAAATCAAATGCATCCCCTTCATTAAAATAAAAATCTGTGGTATAACCAACTCCAAGCAAAAAAACAAAAGAGAAAACAGCGAGGAGAAAAACAGGAATCAACGACTTCTTCTTACTTTCCTCGACCTTACCAAGATATCTTTTTTTAACTTTTCCATTTTCATCTCTATAACTTTCATAGATATACGGACCATGAACTTTCCCATTTTTCTTCACAACTCTTTTGTAACTCATCGCTATTATTTTGTGGTATAACCCACTTATAAACATTATCACATACACCTATCCTCTTCGGGAAAATTCAAAAAAAGGGTTGTTCTACAAAAAATATTTTCACCACTTTTTTATAGGAAAAAACACCTCCATCTAGCAATTACTACTACTCAAATAAGGCAATATTTTAACAAATAACTTCTTAATATACAAGAAGCTACCGCAAGAAACCCTTTCTCAATTTTCTCTAATGTATATTATTTATATGTTTAACCTTATACCTCCATTATTTTTTAGTAATAGTTCCAATAAATTTCAGATCACATAAAAGGCCAATAATTGTTATCTTTAGTAAACAAGAAACCTCGGCAAATGTGCCCCAAACCCTAAAGCCACCCTACTCTTTTTTTCCCACTTCCCTCGAAATTTTTTCTATTATAATATAATCTTTCCCAGGAGCCTTAGAAAAGAAAAGAACATCCTTAGATTTCCACTGCAATGCATCGATAAGCTCCTTGGGAATCGTAACTTGGGCCTGATTTTGCTTATTTATAGACAATGTAGCCATAACGTTATATCAACGTTATATATATTTAAAGTTTCGTATTAATACAAACTAGATAACGTTATAATAACGTTATTAATCATACATCAGCAAAGCAATCTACATAACCGGCTTTGTTTAAAAAGTGCTTTCTGTTTAAAAAGTAAATATCTTCTTCTTTTCTAATATAATTCTTCTTCGAGTAATCTTAGTGGCGCAATAAATAAGTCCGCAGAAAGTAGAAAAATCATTGCTTCCATTCCAGAAAAACCTAACTTTAAATAAAAACTAAAAAATTACTTTCATCCAAAAAATCTTTTAAACCAATTCATAATTTTCTTAAAAAATCCCTCAGATATACATTCATTATCTATACATAAATTGCTTTTGCACTCAAAACTATTCTCACAAGCACTTCCAGCCTCTGCTTGTGCTACTTTTTCTTGCATATTATTACAATATTCATCAGCTTCCCTATATCCAATATTATAACACTTTCCGTTTACCAAACATCCATTGCATGTCTGCGATAGGTCAACTGTTTCATTTGTTAATACTTCTGACTCATATAAATCAATATTATCTTCATCAGAAGCCTCTTTAGCTGAATCAGTATCCAAACAGGCACCATCTTCACAGCCATTTTGGCATTTATAAAATTCAGACTCAGAAACACCGTTTTCACAATAATACTCTAACAAATAGGAATCGCTATCACAAAGAACATCCTCATTATCTTCGCAAGGACTCTTACATTTATCTGTCCCTATCCCATCCAAATTAGCGGTATTTCCTTTATTATAATAGTCTTTCCCATTATCAGTCTCAGAGCAAGTAGTAACTTCCTCAGAAACATTTTCAATGCAAGCACCATCAGAACAACCATGCGGACAATCGAATAAATAACTTCCTGAAACTTTGCCAGAATCTTCACATTTAAACTCAATTAGTTGATTAGTATCTGAGCAAACATCTGTAGCACTAAGGCCTCGGGTATCGCTAACACTTCCCTTCTTATAATAATCCAGACCGTCGTCAGTTTCATCGCAACTAACAATCGAGTCTTCTTCTAAATCCAGCAAAGATGACGGATATTTATCTAAATAAGATTGAAGTAAGCCAAAAAAATTCATACTACTTTATCTCCCTTTCATTATTTCTCTTTCATCATCTAAAACAAGAAAAACAACACTATCGGAAGTCATCCATAGAAACGAAATCATATTTGGATTAGGGGTCTGAAGCTTAGCTACTTGCGACCCTTCCTTAGTTCCTATTTCATAAGGCGGACTAGCCATTAGATATTCGTAAGATGTGGAAGTTTCTTGGATTAAATCAACCAACTCCTGATTTGTTATTTGGTGGTCAAACTTAGTCACACTAACAAACATATCTTTATCGTAAGTTGCATTTTCAAAAAAATAATATGCAACTTCTCCTTCGACAGCTCCCGAAATATATTGAGAAAGAGACCCAATCTCCTCCGATGCAAGGTTAAATTTAATATCTCCAAAATTCTCTTCTAAAATATAACTATCGGCAGAAATGAAAGATAATGACAAAAGCAAGAAGAAACCTAAATAAATAAAATTCTTATTCATAATAGGATAATAAAAAATCAGTTTAAATAAGTTTCTGCATTATTTTTTTATTTAATATTTCCTTTTTCATCTTAATTCCTCTTTTATCCTATAGTATCTCAGCTTATTCTTTAACTTCATGTCTAGTATTTTTTTGGTTTGCCAGAGTTTAATTAATGTGTTCTTAGTAGTCGCCCAAGATAAATCATTTGCAACTTTAGCAATCTCATTGGCATTTGCGAATCTGTCTAATTTGAGCATTGCTTCAATTATTCTTTTTTCGGTGGATGTAAACATTTCTTTCATTTTTTATTTATCTCTATTGTTAATATTTTATTTTTTCTATCCAATGCGACTTCGGTATTAAAATCAGCTTTATTCAATTCCATAAAATCTGCAAATTTTTTTGGTATAGCAATTCTATATTGTGTAAATTTTTTCCCCTTAACAATTCCTTTATTCTCTTGTATGGCAACTTCCATCCTCTCCTTATACGGTTCATTGATTTTTTTCTCAATCTTTTTTATTTCAAAACTTGTTGATTCTAAAGTATTAACCATGATAATATTAATTAGTCCTTATATTTAAGTTTATCTATACCGTTTAGTATTTTATACCATTCTTAAGGACTAACTAATAGCAATGTTTATAAAGCCAGCTTATCTACTATTGTTTAGGACTAACTGGTATAGGTCTAAAATAAAATGGAAGATTCAAAATTCAAAATATTAACAAGAGAAGATAAGGGAAAACAGATTTCAAAGAATCCCAATATAGTTAAAACTTCAAATGGATGGAGAATTCCTTCTGAATCTAATCCTAATAAAAAATATCTTGTGAAAGAGGTGGAAGGAAAATTATCTTGCAACTGTTATGACTATTGTAATAAAAAAAATAAATGTAAACATGTATTTGCAATAGAATTTTTTATAGAAGATATTATTGCTAAAGAAAAAAATATTGATAATCCAAAAAAAACCTATGGTCAAAACTGGTCTACTTATAATAACTATCAAATAAACGAAAAAAGAAATGTATTGAAGGCATTAAGAGACTTATGCGATATCAAACAACCAAAGTATAATTTTGGACGCCCTAGATTGCCATTTTCAGACATGCTTTTCGGAGCAATATTAAAAGTTTATACTGGATTTTCCTTGAGGAGATTTATGTCAGACATGGAAATTGCAAAGGAAATGGGTCTAATAGAAAAAGTCCCTTGCTACTCTAGTTTATCAAATTTTATGAATAAAAAAGAGATATCTGAGATTCTGATAGAGTTAATTAAGTTTACAGCATCTCCATTAAAAGATGTTGAAACTGTCTTTGCGGTAGATTCTAGTGGATTTTCAACTTCCAGATTCGCCAGATGGTTTGATTATAAGTGGGGAGAAGAAAGAAAATACAAAGTTTGGATAAAGGCACACATCTCAATAGGAGTTATGACAAATATTGTTGCTGGTGTAACAATTACTTCTGGAACATCAAGTGACTCTAATGAATTCGAGGAGCTGATAAAACAAACTGCCGAAAATTTCAATATAACTGAAGTTAGTGGAGATAAGGCATACATTTCCAGAAAGAACTTAGAGATAGTTGGAGAACATGGAGCTACACCATTTATCCCATTTAAGTCCAATGTTACTGGGAATGCTAGAGGTTCTTATATGTGGAAAAAGATGTATCACCAGTTTTCATTTCACAACGAGGAGTTCATGAAACATTATAATAAGAGAAGTAATGTAGAGACTACTTTTCATATGATAAAATCAAAATTTGGAGATTCTGTATGTAGTAAAAAGGAAGTGTCACAGGTAAATGAATTATTGATGAAAATAATTTGTCATAACATTGTTTGTATTATACGAGCATTATACGATTTGAATATAAGTTCTAATTTTGGTTTTGATAAACACGAAATACAATCTGTTTAATAAGTGGGGAAATAGGGGTTCTTTTTAAACAAAGCCTACATAACCGCAACCTATTTAAACCAAAATTTTCTTTTCCCATAATGAAATCAGGAAGAAAAATATCTGGCGGAAGATACAAAAAACCAAAGAAGAAGAAACTAACAGGTAGACAAGGTCAATCAAGAATTGTTAAAATTGGAGAAAAAAAGACAAAGCTACTGAAAGGCAGAGGAAAAACGACAAAACTAGTTTCTTTTTTAGGCAACGTTGCAAATATAATAATAAAAAACAAGGGTAAAAAGACAAAAATAAAAAACGTTTTAGAAACTCCATCTAATGTCTTCCTAGCAAGACAAAATATTTTGGTAAAAGGTGCAATTATAGAAACAGAATTAGGTAAGGCAAAAATAACAAACAGACCATCTCAAGAAGGAAACATACAGGCAAAACTAATAGAATAATATCTTCTATTTTATAATATCTAATTTCTTATTTTAATGAACTCTCGTCGATAAACAACCGAAACACTTATAAACTCAGTCCTTTTATAAGCTTTACTATGGCAGCAAAAAAATGTCCAGAGTGCGGAAGTTCTAAATTAATTTCAGACGAAACAAGAGGGGAAATAATATGCGGATCATGCGGGCTTTTAGTAGAAGAAAACATGGTAGATACTTCTCACGAATTACGAAGCTTCAATAAATCAGAAAAAAAATCCCGAGGAGGAGCACCAATTTCGCTTCAAAAATTCGATAAAGGTCTAACTACAAACGTAGGAGAAATATCCGACATCTATAGGTTAGATTCAACACAACAAACTAGAAAATATTTAAGATTAAAAAAATGGCAAGAAAGAGTTTCAACATCAATTGAAAGAAATCTAAGGCTCGCAATGTCCGAACTCCGAAGAGTCGCTTCATTCCTGGACCTACCATCCGTTGTAAGAGACGAATCCGCAAGAATCTACAACTTCGTACTACAAAGAGGCCTAGTAAGAGGACGTTCAATGGAGTCCGTTATAGCTGCCTGTATCTACGCAGCCTGCAGGTCATACAATATCCCAAGAACCTTAGACGAAATCTCAAACGCTTCCGAAGTAGAACGAAAAGAAATCGGTCGAACCTATCGTTTCATCATAAGAAAAATCGGACTAAAAGTAAAACCTTCCTCGCCAAAGGACTACATCTCAAGGTTCTCAAGTACTTTGCATTTATCTCCTCAGGCCCAAAACGAAGCCCTAAAGATTCTACGTAAAGCAGAGGTTTCAGAACTAACTTCTGGAAGAGGCCCAGCCGGAATAGCAGCAGCAGCTCTCTACGTAGCCGCTCTAATCAACGACGAAAAGAAAACTCAGCGAGAAGTAGCCGACGTAGCCGGGATAACCGAAGTAACAATTAGAAACCGATATAAAGAACTATTAGAAAGATTAGATTTAGAAGATAAGTTGAAAATCAAAGAAAACGAACGAAGAAAAAAGAAGAAAGTAGAAGAATAAGAGAACAAAACCATATCTTTTTATACCAAAAAAATCAACAATTAATATTCCAATGAGGGAATGCCGGAGTGGTCAAACGGGCTAGGCTTAGGACCTAGTGGTTTATTCCTACGGGGGTTCAAATCCTCCTTCCCTCATTTTGAACGTCCCGCAATACGGAGGTTTCATTAGGAGTGATTATCACGAGTAATGAGCGAGCTTCTTTGAAGTGAAGTCAAATCCTCCTTCCCTCATACCTATATGATTCTTAAAGAGAATCATATTTTGATGGAATAGGTATTCTAATGCTCGAAGCGTTTTACGGGGACGAAAACCCTTGCTCGAATTTTGTCTAATTTTATTCTAAGACAAAATTTTAGAGTGAGGTTTGAGTAAAATCCTCCTTTAGTTACGAACCTGAGAGTGACCAGCGAGCTTCTTCGAAGTGAAGCCCCTCATATCCACACAATCTCCAAAGAAGATTGTGTTTTTAGAAAAGTAGATTTCAATGCTCGAGACTTACGGGGTCAAAACCTTTACGCGAATTTCTCCAAACGAAGTGATTAGAGAAATTTTAGTGTGAATTGTGAGTAGAATCCTCCCTCCCTTTATTAAAACCCCTAAGCAATGGCCTCAGCACTACCAACCAACGCAACCAAATAAGCCTTCTCTCTAAACTCATTCAAATACCTATCATCAACATACCCACTCTCCCCATCAATAGAAGCCTGAATCTTCCCCCTCCCATACCTCCACTCTCTCCAAGTACGATCCAAGTCCCCATCATGCTCATCATAAATATCAAAAAGAATCTTCATAGCAATTCTCTCATACATCCCCTTATCATACTCACTCTCTCCAAGCTCCCCTTCTCCACCATAATCATATCGGGAATCATAATCATCACCAATCTTAATCCCCAACCCCTCATAAACACTCTCATACTTCCCAACCGTACGCGCATCAACAACACCATTTTTCACATTCCCATGCGCCAGAAACTTCCAGCTCTGATTAACAAATCTCCCAAGATACCTTCTCTCTTCATCAGTCCAATTAATATCTCCATTTCTCAAATAGCCATCAATAAGACTCTTCGTAATCTGAACCGGACCATAGGCAGTAGAACTTCCCTTCGAACTAGCCCGAGTCCTAATCCACTGATCATCAACCCTAATCCCCGTCATCTCAGCAGCATTTATCGATTCATACAACCTCCTAGCAATATCCCCTTCTTTCCAATCCTTAAACTTCGAAACGAAAACACCCTCGTCAACATTCAAATCATCAAAAACACCTTCTGCATCATTCATCTTATCATAAATAACATCATTAGTACTCTCTATCCGAATCTCCCCAATTCTCGTATCTTCAACAGACTGCCAAAGATTAAAAAAACTACTAACAAAATTCCTCTCATCTTCCAAATAACACCCCTTAACCCTAACCTCAAAAGAATCAGAATCCGCAGACTTTTCATCCATAACATAAACAGGAAAATTGTCATAACATTTCTCATCAGAATAACTAGAAGCACTCACTAAGGGCAAAAAACTAGCAGTAAAGAAATTTTCACTAATCACCGGACTATATCCATCAGTATAAGAAGTAGCCAACCCCTCATCAAAATCATCATAGCCAAAATACACGGCATCGCTGTCATCTTCACTATTAAAAACCAAAAGAGTTTCATCAGCTTCTTCCCAAGAACCAGCACTAACACCCTCAAGCTCCTTATTATAACTAAAATCACTTTCCATATTATTAGAAACCTCATCATTATCAGCATAAGAAACCACGCCCCCACACTCAGGAAACATCTCCTCAACAACTCCCCTCATCCCCAAAACACTCTCAACATAATCATGATCCCCAATCTCCTTATTGTCTTCAGTAAAACACACCCCATCATCCCCATTCCACCCATTATACAGTCTCAAAGCCGCCCTCCAGCCACCATACTCAGTACCAAAACTCGAAGAACACAGATACTCCCTAGGATAAGTGGTAGCAGATCTACCATTCCTAACATCTAAAAGATACTTATCAATCAAAACATCCTCAACTCCATACTCAACATTATAACTAAAATCATCAAAGCTCTTACTGTTCTCAGCAGTATGCATCCCAGTATTAATCTGCATAATCCCAACCTCAGAACTACCCCCCTCAATCAAACTAACGCCATCCACATCTTCAGAACATTCAGTAACCTTCCCATTTTTCTGCGTCCCCCAATGAGTCAACGAACTCTCCTTCATAGCAATCATCAAAACTAAACATTCCAAATTCTCAGCAACCCCCTCATCCTTAATCAATTTATCAAAATCGTTATATTTCCCATTAGCATCACTCTTAATCCCCTGAACAATCTCAATAATCTTCTCCCCATTAGCAACCTGGCAACTCTCCATAGAAACTTCCTCAGGCAACTTCACACTTTCATCCCCTGTCTTCTCACTGCTACTTTCTAACCCTTCCCCACTCTCCTCGTAGCAACAACACTCTCCCTTTAACGCATGCTCATCATTCATACATCTCCCATCAACAGACTCATAGCAATTATTTCCACATTCCTCACTCTCCGCCACCTCCACCCTCTGCTCAACAATCTTCAACCCAGGATTCCCCTTCAACAACTCCTCAACCGCTTTCATATAAAGACTAGCTTTCAGAGCCAAAGCCTCCGCCTTATCGTTATTACTTCCCTGCCCCATAAACCCATCCTCAACCCCAGCCACCTGATCCAAAGCCGTAACAATCTCCAAAGCCTCCTTATTCAAAACCTTTTCAGTCAACACACTCCCCATCCCCTCAATCGCCTCCCTCTGCAACCTCAACTTATCATTAACATTCTTATACTGCTCATTCAACTCTTGCAAATCCTCAGACTCTCTAGTAAGCTCATCAACACTCAAATCATTCACCGCCATATATTCCTCCAAATTATCCTCAACAGTCGTACTATCTAACCAACACCTCACCGACGGATCACCACAATACCCAACATCAATCCATCTACCACCACTAACCTGATTATTCCCATCCTCCCCCTCACACCTACCAATCCCAGAACCCTTATCTCCGTCAGCCTCAACACAACTCTTACCAGAAGCACACTGAGAATCCCTATCCTCTTTGTTAAAATCACAATAAACATCATTCCCTCCAAGAACCCCCATGTCCGGATTAGCACTCGCACAAATTCTCACAATCCCAGTACTAGAAATATCATCCCCCCCAATCGACCTCTCAGCCCCACTCTGCAAATTAGGATCCACCATCCCCCAAGCACTAGCAGAAGTCGTCACACAATCTTCCGTCTTAGAAATTCCCCTATCGTCAACCTGATCAGCAACATAAAGCTGCGACGCATAATTCAAACCAAAATCACTAGTCACACTCTCAAACCCACACTCCTCTCGACCATTAATATCAACACAAAGCTCACTATACCCACTAGGCGCCGTCAAATCGATAGCCTCATCAACAGCCTCACCCTTAGCAATATAACCACCACCAACACTAATCGTCTGTCGACTAGAATAATAACTAGACTCAGGCGGACTCTTCAAATAAACTCTGTAATGAGTCCCAGCATCGTTCCCAGCATAAATATGATAATAGACTTTGTAATAACTAGTAGACGGAACCGTCGCATCCGTAAAAAGATTATCACTAAAAGAAGCATAGAACTGAACCGGACTCTCAGGGTCAAGCAAATTGTCCAATCCCTCAGCCGAAGTAGGCAAACTAGTCCCAACAAAACCCTTACAAACCGTACTCCCAATCTCCTGAGTACCTCTCATGTCAAACGCCCTAAACGCCCCCGTAGCATAAGTCGAAGTAAAATAATCAATCGATTTATCTAGATTAGCAAAAGAGCCTCCAACATTCATATATTCAGCCCCACCCTTAACCTGCGAACCACTCCCGTAAAGCGATCCAGCAAGCTTACCAACCAAGGTATCAAAAATAGGAGAAATCTGTCCCCAGAAAAACTCACACGTATAAATAGCCGTAATCTCATCGCAAATTCCAACATACTGCCCACTCTCAACACTCTTCTCAAGACACAACTTATGACTCTTCAAAATCGAAACATACGCATCAAGTCCAGCATGAATCCCAGACAAACAAACCGGAATCAAAACACCACCCTCACTAGGCTTCCCAAAATTCGGCAAACAAAGAGCAATCGAACCAACAACCCCCGTCGAAATAACGTCACTCACAGGAAACTTCCCATCCATATCACAACGACTAGGCGGACAAATCACCGGGTCACAAACATTAAACATCATATTACAATCCTCCACACTCATAAAATCCGTACATTCAACCCCAGTAGAAGCCGCGCCCAAAGGAGTCGTTTTAGAAACAAACTGCCCATCAACCTTAATCCCCTCACCATTACGATTCGCCTCACGTATAGCATCCTCCGCCTTAAAATACAACTTACTAACATCCCCATCCGACATCCCAGGACAAGGCGTAAAATGACTCTTCGAACTTCCAGTAAACATAGCACATACATCCTTCGTCGGCCCATCATCAATCAACCCATCACTCCCAACATTACAAATCCAAAAATTCTTCACCGCACCAGCATCGGTATAAGCCCCCGCATCAACATAAGCATACCATCCATTCTTCAAATCAAAAGGCACAACCGCAACAAACCCCTGCTTATTATTCTCCTCACGATACCGAACATACGGCTTAACCATCTCATGAGTGCACTCCCCAGCAGAAGCAGGAATATAAAACTTATAGTTTTTAGAAATTTCATCTTTTAATTTATCCATATCTTTTGGAGGAACCAATAAACCACCGTTATCAGTAAAAACATTAACAATTTCTTTATTTTTATCCACTTCAACAATATAACGACCATTAGCATTATCAGGATCAACCACCTGAGCCAAATAATTAGCCTCACTCTTTACAGAAATTTTCGTCCCTTTAGCACTAACCGTCTGCTGAGCCACCGCATCATTATTAGGGTTCGTAGCCGCAGGAATCGCAACACCATAATTATCTTCACTCTCAGCCGCAAACTCTTGAGCCCCAATCCGAGCAACATTATCACTAAGCTCTCTTTCCATGTCCTCCCTAGCCATCTTACAAGCAACAGACCCAGGACTCGCCCCACAAACCTCCCGCTCCAACATAACCGCCTGAATATCCTGAGCATCATCAAGATTAGCCCTTTCAATAGGCACCTTATTCACAACATCATTCCAACCCTCAGCAACAACATCACAATCCTTCAACTTCGCAACATAACCCTCAGAATCAATAACTTTACTATCAAAAAATCCCTCACTAATCGACTTATCCCCATCAGTACAAGCACTAACCCTCTCATTCACCGACATCATCCCCGCACCATACACATCAATCGCCGAATCAATTTCCCCACTATACTTACTATAACACCTCTGCATATTAACCGCACGACCGTCCGTCTCCTTCTTACAAACAACCTCATAATAATCCATAACATCTCCCCTAGCCATAGTCGAAGCACTCCCAAAACCATCCGCCATAGACTTCACCGTCAAAACAGTACTCACCGCAAAACAAGCAGCCTTCATCCCACGAACCATATCCCCCAACTTCGCAACCCGATCCTCCCACATAGCAATACTCTTATTCAAATTACTAATCTTCCTCTTGGCAACCTCCGGATTAAGCTCAATCGCCCTCTTCTCAATCCCAATCTTAAAAGTAAAATTCGCCTCCGTCTTCGTATTCCGAACTTCAGGCACCAAACTAACATACGCAACCTCCCGAACATTCACAGCATCAACATAAAACTCAACACCCCCAATCTTCGAATAACTCCCAACCTTCACACTAAATCTCTTATTCATAGGCTTATCTTTACCGTCAACCTTATCTTTCCAATAATAATGAAAATTTGCCCCACTGCCATCAATATCCAAAACCTCCAAACGCGGAACACTCTTTTTATCCTCCTCACTCACAAACTTCTCCCTATTATTATTCTCACCTATGCCATAAACCTCACCCTTCTGCAACCCTTCCCAAAGATTCGACCCACCTACCTTAATATTCACATTGTCATTCTCACTATTCCCACTCACAAAACCGTCCACCCTAATATCATAATTATCACCATTCACCGCAACATTCATCGAAGACCCTTCATAACTAAACCTCTCAATATCCAACTTCAAGCTCCTAATATCCTCAACGCTCAAACTCCCAGGATACTCATTCAAAAAATTCTTAATCAGCCTCAACTGCATCTCCTCATTCTCAACAACACCAGCCAAATCAATCGCCTTAAGCAAAGCCTCCTCTCCCCAATACTCATCACTCAACTTCTTCTCCGCAGGAAACTCATCAGCCAAATTAGAAACCACACCCTCAAGCTTCCCCATATACAAAGGAATATTCGAATCCTTAACATACTTACCTTCAGAAAGCCCACTCCCACTAGAAACAAACGACAAACCCCCTTTTGCGTCTTCACCCTCAACAAAAACATCAAACTCCCCACCACTCCTAAATATCTTCTTATTTTCAAGCGCATCTCCTACACTCTTCCCATCAGCAAAACTCGCACCATCATAAACTCCCGTAATCAAGCTAACCTCACTCTCACTAACAGCATCATCAAACATAACCGCAAAACCACTCCCATTCTCAAGCTTCCCATAATACCCCAAATAATATTTCTTATTATCAGCCTCAATCACTCCCCCAATCTTAACATTAATATCTTTCCCATTATTCAAAACAATCCCCCTATCCTTCATCACCAAACTAAACTTACTACTCCCAGAACAACTAATCTCAACCTCCCCACCCCCAGCAGGAAACACATTCAAATCCACAACCCTACATTTCCCATTAAGCAACTTGCTTCCCTTCCTCACCCAAAAAACATCCCCATCAATATCAATCTTAGCCATATCTTCACTATTATCAATCTTGTTCAACTTCACACTCAAAGCCGCAGTGCAATAATACCCAGGATAATAAATACGCTGACTCGTCTCACCCTCTTCCAAGGTCAACGTCCTATAAACATTATCCTTATCCGTCATAACCTCAATCGTAGCCCTATCTGAATCAATATTAGTAGCCCTCAAGTACCCCTTCCCTCCCCAAAAAGAAGAATAAGCCGAATCCTTTTCCCACTCCGAATCACTAGATTCCTTCAAATAATACTCACCAGCCCCCGTCCCAAAAGCACCATGCGCATCATACCGAACCGTCGCCGTCAACATCCCACTAACATACTCAGCCAAATCCCTCTCGTCCGGATGCTTCTTCAAAACAATCACAACATACCCTATATTCTCCTCAATCGGATCCCCAAGCAAAGTCTTCTGCGTCTTAACAGCAGCACGAGCAGGATGAAAACTAATCCCAGCAACCTCATCAGGATAATCCCCCTTAAACGAAATACTCTTAATCGTCGACACATCAATCAACGGATTAACACGAATAGCCGACAACTGACAAAACACCGGCACATTCTGCTCCGCCAACAAATCACTCCGAACAACCGACGGCTCACATCCACCAGGCGGAATCATCACAACAAAATCACTACTCACCGCATCACACTGGTCATTCTCAAGATTCGTCAAAATCGGCCAATACGTATCCATCGACCCACTATAATAATTACCAAAGGACGGCTGACTCCCCTGCCAACTATTCGTAGTCGACCCATAATCCCTACTATTAGAAGCAAAACCCTCACTTGTAGTAGGACTAATAAACCCATCCGCCGCAGAAACAAAAGGAGCAAAGCTACCAAAAATAAGCAACATCATCATAAAATAACTTATCGACCTAACACTCTCCATCTCACTCAAACTCCAAAAAAACCATCGACTCTTCAACCTTCACATAATTCTCTTGCAACTCATCAAGAGACGAAGGCTTACCAAACAACGGCACATTCAAATTTAATTCTACAGAATCCGACAACATACTCTCCGCAATATATTCCACACTCTTCCCACCACCAACAACAGCCATCTCAACATCCATACTAGGCACATTAACATCATAACATTTCTCCTCTTCCATCCCAATAAAACCGCCAACACCCTCAGCCGGAACATCAACACACATTCTCTCACTATATCCCTCAATATTCAAACTAGAATTTTCATAAACATAAACAGATATCTCATACTCTCCCTCAATCAAAGTCACGTCCTTAATTTCCGGATACATAACAGTAGCAGAATAATCGTCAGAAACAAAATTTACAAGCGCCCTGTCAACATCCCCCAAATCCAATCCTAACTCATATTCCTTGTCTAAAACAATATTAGCAATCCTCTCCTCGTTCGTAGAAATCTGATACTTGGCTTGAGCATAACCCTCAGCATCAGCAATAATAAAACCATTCACGCACTGCGGAAACTCACCCTTCAAAACAGCGTCCGAACCATCAGCAACGCTCTCCCCTATATTACAGACCGAATCCAAACACTTAAAGCTAATCCGTGCCTCGACTGATTCCAAATTAACATCATAAGTATAAACATCAACTTTCTGATTCAAAAACTCGCAAACCTTCGATTCAATATTCCTACCAGCAACCGTCGGCAAAGCCTCACGAGCCTGGTTCTTAGAAATAACAACAGCCAGGGGAAACTGAAACAATTCCTCGTCATCATAAAACTGCACCATCACCGGGAAATTAATATCATAAATTAAATGATAAGGAACGTAACAAAAACCAAGAATAGATAATCCCTGTTGAGTACCAACCGGCTTCACAACTTTATCTCCGTAAATTTCAACCCGAGTCGGCCAATCAGGCGAATACATAAAATTAACATTCTCACCAACATCCAGCCCAGCATCAATAACAAAATATTCCCTCTCTTGACCAGACAAATCATAATAATCACCTTCCAGTTTCAAAGTAGGAATATTGGCAGCCAACCCTGAAACAATGTCCTCACGAATTTCTTCATCAACAAAAATCTTAGGCGCGCAACTCATCTCAACACCATCGACTGGAGCATACAGCCTCATAACATCAATAGCATATTTTTCCAAAAACATCGAACCCCTCTCATACTCATAAACATCCATAGCCAAATCATAAAATCTACCCAACTTACTAGAAACCTTAAACTCATGACCCTCCACAACAGCCGAACTCTCACCTCTAAAAATCGTAACCTTACTCAAAACATCAACCTCAACATCCATCTCATTTATCTTAGCAACAACACTCCCCTTCTCCACATAAACATCATAGCCAGCCAACTCAAAATCCCCAAAATCACAATCAAACAATCTCTCCTCAACATAACCAGCCAACTCTCTCTCCATCTCGCCCTTAGTCGGAACATTCTCTTTCAACAAATTATTCCCAGAAACATACATCCAATAAGGAACCCCCTGTCCCAAAAAATCCAAATGCGAACTAAACGGCATATACGCACTCCCAGGAAAAAACTCACCAACATCGATCCGACCACCCTGTTCACCCAAAAGTACAATTCCCTCTTCGGTAGTTGCCTCCAAACAAGAAAGATAATAGTCATAAGCCGGCTTCAAATCCGCAGGAACATCCGGAGCAAGAAAATTCCCCTTCAAGCTAAAATACGCAATCACTCCTCCAACTATAACTATAGCCAAAATAATAAAAATCGCAACCTGTCCCTTCTTATTCTCCATCAACTTTCTCCTCAATTAACTTCATAATCTCGCTATTAATATCCTTCTGTATCACATCCTTAAACTTAGCCCAAAGTTCCTCGTCTTCGACTAACAGCAAATACTTCTTCATCCTAGAAAAACCTAGAAAAACCAACTTATAAAACCTTCTAAGTAACTTACTAAGTAACTAAGTAACTAACAAAAACGATAAAAAACAAAAACAACAACTCAAGAAAAAGATCCCGTAGTCTAATGGTAGAACGCATCGTTGACTTCGATGACACCCAAGTTCGATTCTTGGCGGGATCATTGAACCCAATCACCCAAAATAAACAATTAATAAACAGCTTAATCAAAAATCTAGACACAATTCTAACTCAATCAGCTTAAAATATTTAATCACTTCAAAATGACACACTAACAAAAACTTTATAAAGATTTAAAGAGTTCACTCTAAAGTAACAAAATGTATCTCAAAAATATATTCCAAAAAACCAAGGCAAAAGTCATCAAAACAGGTCTAACCGCAGGTCTACTACTAGCATTAGGAGCAACTACTACATTTCCAGGACAAACAAAATTAAACGACGCTTACCAAAACATACAAGAGAATAAAACAACAATAGAACAATCAATCAAAACAATAAAACCAGCTCCAATATACATAGAAAATGGAAACGGTTACACTCATATAATAAAAAAAATCCATGAAAACGGAGGATTCAAAAACAAATCATGGACGAACAAAATAAACAAAACACCAAATGCTTACCTTGAAATATTTAACAAATGGGAAAACCATGAAAAAGAAAATGGGAGAGAAGTATCCCAACTCGAAAAAAATACAAATTACGACGCAACCTCAATTATTGATTTCGTAAATAATTATTCAGACTTCAAAGAAACAAACTTAGAAGAAAAATCAACATCAAATCTAGAAGAAAAACTAACCAGCAATACAATTTTACCTTCGCCACTAAAAACAGACAAAAAAGGAATATACTACAAATTATCAAAAAATGACAAAACAGATACTTACTGGGAAATATCCGAATTTTTAATAAAAAATAAACTTGCAAGAAACAATCCATCTGCGCTATCAGTGATGCTAGAAACCAAAAATAACAAAGCACCTGGGCACTTAAAACACGGAGACAAGATATATACAAATACAAAAAGCACGCAAGCAACATCAAAACCAATTATAGTAAAAAATATTCAAAAAAAATCAAAGACACAAAAAATCAAAACAATTCCAATTAAAAAAACAAACACATTCGACAGCGCCATAAGCTTAGGAGAAGAACCAGAAGATATATTTGATAATAACGTCAACAAAACACCAAATAAAGAAAAATCATACACTATAAGCGGAGGAATAAGTACATCTTCAAAAACAACAAAAGAAGGAAAATTTCTATCAAAAACAAAAGGGAAGGTAACCATTAATTGGACCCCAAAAAAAACACCAAAGCTACAAGCAAAAACCACACTACTAGGAAAACTATCATACTCAAACTTCTCAGAAGAACAAAGCATAAAAAAAGAACTCGATATAGAAAACCTAACAAAAATATCACTAAACAAAAACTTAAATTTAAACTTCGGTAAATACTCAAACGACGATATTGGATACAGTCTATTGGACACACAAACACGAGCATTCAATCCAATCGACAACACAGACATGCTAACCGACAATTTCAAAGATTCAATAATCCCACAATTAAGAGCCAGTATAAATAAAAAAATCCAAAACGTCAAAGGATTCTCAGAACTAAATTTAGGACTAGAAATAAAAAAACCAGAACCAAACAAAGTAGATACATTAAGTGGACTATATCCTATATTCGAAAAAGAAAAAATAAAGCAGGAGATAGAAAAAATCAACATATCGAGAATAGAAAAAAATATACTAAAAAACAGAACAGATAATTTAACACTCTCAGATAACTTCGGCAAGATAGAATGGCAACCCAACTGGATATTCAGCCTAGGCGGAGAACTAGAAAATGATAGCAATAAAATAATAAATGAATTAAAATTTACCGGACTACTTGGAGAAATAACCCAAGGACCAATATATGAAAATACTCTATTCGATATGACGAAAAAGCCAACAATTACAAAAAATTACAAAAAATCCTTAGTAGCAGGAATACTAGCAGAAAAAGAAATCAGAGCCAATAATTTCCTGGATGGCGCAGTGGGATATCTAGAATACACCACAACAAAAGACAAACCCTTCGCAACAACTAATCTAACATCAAAAATATCGTCATCACACAACATAACAATAGGAATAGACAAACTCAACCTAAATTCCTACTTCAAAACAGACCTATCCCTAGAGCACATATCAAAACACGACGACACATTTATAGGAACAACAAAAAACAACAAACATTTCAACTTCACCTATCATATAGACCTAGAATCCACAGCAGACAAATTAAGCCAAAACAAATCCTCAATAACAAAACACCTAAAATTCCTAGCCCCAATAATAAAGAACAGCTCATTAGAATTTAATGGATCCTTAGGATTAAACAACGATTTTACAACTACAATGAAAAAACCAGAATTCTTAGGGAAAACAAAGCTGGAAATAAAATTAGATGATCTACTTGGATTTCCAAACACAAAATTAGGAATAGGATTTAATTATTCAACCGGGCCAGAAAACTCTCTATATGGAGAAATAGATGCAAGAGAAGCTTTTATCACCTTAAAGAAATCTTTCTAACCTTCCCACCCTTAACCTGTCCCCAATTCTCTCCAATCACCCCAACATCCAACCCATCAATATCAACTCCAGCCAACTCACAAAAATCCTCAACCAAATCCCTAGGCATCAACCTAACCTCACTATAATAATTCTTCAAAGTCGAATACTTGAGCACAAATCCAAACTGCAACAAACCCCTAAGCGACGGAGACTTCAATTTATCGACAACCAAATCCAAAAACGCCCGCTGCCCACCCTTTTTCAAAAACCGAATCCTCATAACAAAAACAGCATCTCAACACTTATAAAAACAACTACGGGACCACTCCAACCCAAAACTTTAAAAACAAAATTCCAAAACTAATAAAGATGAAAAAGCCAAAGAAAATCCAAAGATATTGCCCACACTGTAAAAAGAAAACGGAACAAAAAGTAAAGCAGCAAAGCACTGGCAAGGCCTCTACTCTAAAAAGAGGAGCAAAACAAAGAGCAAAACTCCGAGGACTAAACCGAGGAATCGGAAATCAAGGACGTTTCTCTCGTATGAAGAATCAGGCAAAAGGTCAACGTAAAACAACTAAAAAAACAGCTATCGTCTACACCTGCACAATCTGCAAGAAAGGCAAAGACCAAAAGAAAGGTAAACGAACAAGCAAACTAGTACTAGAATAAAATGGCAGAAAGAAAGAAATATATTGAAGTTCAGGTTCCATTCCTAAATGAAAGCCTAAGAATTCTCGGAACACCAGAAGAACTCCACAACAAAACAATAAAACTCGACCTAACAAGAAAACTCCACGGAAAAGGCCTAACTCTAAAACTAAGAATCTTCAACCAAGAAGGGAAACTATTTGCAATACCAAACAATCTCCATTTAGCAACTTCCTATATAAGAAGAATGATGCGAAAAAGAACAAACTATGTAGAAGACTCATTTCAGGCACAATGCTCAGACATCAAAGTAACATTCAAACCGCACCTAATCACAAGAAAAAAAGTATCTCGAGTAGTTAGAAAAAACTTACGAAACACTTCAAAAAAATTCATAAAAGACTACACAAAAGAAAGAGACTACATAACAGTATGTCAGGAAATCTTCGACGGAACACTACAAAAAACACTCCTACCAAAACTAAAGAAAGTCTACCCGTTATCTTTCTGCGACATCAGAGTTTTTGAAACAAAAGAACTAGATAAAATAGACATCGCAAAAGCAATTTCCTTACCAGAACCAGAAATTGAAGATATTCAGGAAATACCAGAAGAAAAGGAAGAAGTTAAAGAAGAAGTTAAAAAAAAGGAAGAAGAAGATATTCAAGAAATCAAGGAAGAAGAAACAATTAAAAAGAATGATAAAGTAAAGGAAGAATAATGGCACTACAGCAAACACTAGTTCTAGTAAAACCCGACGGAGTAGCAAGAGGATTAACTGGAAATGTAATAAAGCGAATTGAAAAAATAGGATTAAAAATAATTGGTTTGAAACTAGTAAAAATAGACTCTGATTTTTCAAAAAAACATTATGCTGCACATGTAGACAAGGAATTCTACAAAGGATTAGAAAAATTCATATTATCTGGACCAGTTGTAGCAATGGTTATAGAAGGCGTAGATGCAATCGAGAACATAAGAAAACTTGCAGGCGCAACAGAATCTAAGTCCGCCCTACCAGGAACAATTCGAGGAGACTTCTCTCATGTTAGTTATTCCCATGCAGACGAAAGAGGAATCGCAGTAAAAAACATAATTCATGCATCAGGAGACGTTAGCGACGCAGAAAAAGAAGTAGCATTATGGTTTTCAATAGACGAATTACATAGCTACAAAAGAGCAGGCGAATCTCATCTATTAGAATAAATAATTTTTTAAAATAACCACAAAAACACATTAATCTATTTTTTCATAAACAATATTAATACAAAACCCTACTCTTTCTTTTTGGCAACCTTCTTGACAGCTTTCTTAATAACCTTCTTCTCAACCTTCTGAGCAGGCTTAGCAATCTTACTCAAAACCTCTTTAGCCTTCTCTACAATAATCTTTCCCTTATTCTTAGGTCTCGGCTTCCTATTTCTAGACCCACCACTAACCAACTTCGCAATTCTCTTCTTCCGTCGCGCAACTCTCCAAGCTCTATTCCTATCAAGTCGCTTCGGCTTATTTTTTCCTGGCATATTATTTTATCCAATTTATCAGTTTTAAACCTTTAGGTATTCTAAAAGAAAGCCTGCGAAGGGAGTCAAACCCTCGACCCTCTGTTTACAAGACAGATGCTCTATCACTGAGCTACGCAGGCATAACAGAGAAGCGCAAAAACCATTTTTAAATTTTATGGGAGTCAATCCCTCGGTCCCAAAAATCATAAGTTATTGCAAAATTAAAACAAACTCTTTTATACCTTCCCTACATAAAAACAAAATGGCTTGGCAAGATACCGCAATAACAATCTCAATCTTCGCTCTAAGCTACGCCCTCATCCCACAAATCTTAATGGCACACAAGCAAAAAAAATCACTCATGTCCATACAGACAGCTACAATAACAACACTAGGAATGATAGCCCTAGCCACAAGCTACCTAACTCTCGGACTCACCATCTCATCAATAATGGCAGCAATCTCCGCAATCTTATGGGCAATCCTACTAGTCCAATCAAAAATTTACAAGAATTAGTAATTAATAATCTCAACTTTCTTATCCTTCACCAAAACATCAACAATCTCGCATTCCAAATTCGCAACCTCGCCCTTAACAAACGGTCCAATCGCATTACCATCAAAACCCAAAAACTCGCTCACATCCTCCAAAAACCTCACCAAGTTATGCAAACACTCATTCTTCACAGCCCCACTCATATCCTCAGCCTGGCTCTTCTCTGCCCTCTCCAAAGCCTTCACCAAAGCCTCAAACAAATCCTTCTCAAAACTAAGCAAATTCTCAAAATCCTTCTTACTAATCCCAACCTGACTCGCCACAAACGCCAAATTCAAAATCTTCTTCTTTCTAATTCTAAGCAAATCCCTAAAACTAGAAACCGCATTATCCAATTTCTTCTTGTTCTTAATCGCAATATCCGAAAACAAATCATCTTCCTTATTCAAAAATTCCTTCTTTTCCCGAAAATACTCACTCACCTCAACCAAAAATTTCTTAGGCAAAATCTGCAAACCCTCACTGTATTTTTCCTTCCTCATAGCCTCATAAATATCACTAAACGTTATCATAATAGTCTTAACCCGATTCTCTTTAAAATGATTGTTATACTAAAGAACCAAAACCTTCTTAATTCAAAACTTCCTCGAAAACACATGTTCGGCGCACTAAAAAACAAACTCAAAAAATGGGTTTCAAAAAACGAAGAAGAAGGAATTGAAGAAGAAAACTTAGAAGAAACTATCTCCACTCCAACCAAGAAAAAAAAGGAAACATTAAAGAAAACCACAAAAAAAACAGTTGAAAAAAAAGAGAAAAAGAAAACTAAAAAACCAAAAGAGTCAGAGAAAGAAAAACCAGAAATAGAAGAAGAAATAGAAAAAAACAAACCAGCATCAAAAAGAAAATCCTTATTTTCCAAATTAAAAAAGAAATCAAAAGAAACCCCAAAAGAAGAACCCGAAATCAAAAAAGAAACCAAGCCAGAAACCAAAAAGAAAAAACTAGGTCTCTTTCAAAAAGCCCTAACTGAAGAAAAATTCGACAGCCTATTTCAAGAACTCCAAATCATCCTCCTACAAAACAACGTCGCATACGAAGCAGTCGAAGCAATAGAATCATCCCTAAAAAAATCCCTAGTAGGCGAATCCACAAAAAAAGTAGACATTGCAACCGAGCTAAAAAACTCAATAGAATCCCTCCTAATCAACCCACCGAACTTCCTAGAACAAATCAAAACCTCAGAATCAAAGCCCTTCGTAATACTCTTCGCCGGAATCAATGGATCAGGAAAAACAACAACAATAGCAAAAGTCGCGCACTACCTCCAGCAAAACAAATTCTCAGTATGCCTAGCAGCAGCCGACACTTTCAGGGCCGCCGCAATCCAACAACTTAAAGTTCACGGCCAAAATCTAAAAGTTCCAGTAATTAAAAAGGACTACGGCTCAGACCCAGCAGCAGTAGGATTCGATGCACTAAAATACGCCAAGAAAAACAAAATCGATGTAGTCTTAATCGACACCGCAGGACGAATGCAAAACAAAGACTCCTTAATGAAAGAACTAGAAAAAATAGAAAAAGTCACAAGCCCCGACATGAAAATATTCTTAGGAGAATCAATCACCGGAAACGACGCAACAATCCAAGCAAAAGCCTTCAACGATGCAATCGGCCTAACCGGAATCATACTCTCAAAAGCCGACGTTGACGAAAAAGGCGGAACCGCAATATCAGTAACCCATGTGGCAAACAAGCCAATTCTATTCTTAGGAACCGGTCAAGAATATGGCGATCTAGAAATTTTTGAAAAAGAAAAACTCATAGAGAAACTAGGATTCTAATTTAATTAAATCACAATAATATTTAAAAATCATATTAAGCATACCGGATTAATGAACCCTCTAGTATTTTTATCAACAATGGGTAAGATAAGTGGAGACTATGTTCCAAGAGATAATACAAATAAATGTAACATAAATTTCTCCGAAAAAGAAAAAAATACAATACTAGGAATATACCGAGGCAAGGATCACACTCTAGAAGATTTTTTTAATGTAAGGACATCTATGCCATTAAACACACGAAAAGACGCAATGACCTATATTAATTGGGAAGAACAATTTGCCACAAAATACTATAAAAGCTTCAAAGAAGAAAGATATCTAGATGAAATTCTACTAGCCCAAGCAGCACGCAAACTTTTGACAAAATAAAATTCAAAAACTAAAAGCATAACAAATCAATCCTTCTGAACAATATGCTCAATACTAAGTTTATTAGTAACTGGATCAAGAACCATGCGTCTATATATTTTGCTAGAATCATCGCATTCGGACTTTCTTACCTTGTCTTTAGTTATCCCGCAATACATCAAATCATACAACTGCCTAACGTATTTTTCATTAGATAAAAGCGAGGTCATGCCAAATAAAAGAACTTCCTCCTTATAGATTTTATGCACTTTAGCCCATAGACCACACCAACAACTTCTCACAAAAATAATAATTAAAAACCAAGATTTTAACCCACATAGAGGCCACGATTGTCTATATCAAGATCTACATATTCAATAGAGGTTCTAAGTGGAACAAAATTTGTAGAATAGGAAACAATCGCTCCACATAATTTTCCAAAAGCACCAGAAACATCCCAAGATGGAACTTCCAGGCAAAGATACGCCTTAGACTTTTCAAAAAAATCCTCATCATCTAATCTGCTAATATCTTTGGCGCACTCATATCTCCAGTCATTCATCTTCTTTGAAAATTTATAAAAATCCATAAAATTACCCATAAATCAAACTAACATCCAATCTTAATAAATATTATTATACTAACCCAAAACCTCAAAAACCCCAAATTCCCTCTATTTCCATGGTACTAGAATCCATTGGCGCAAGCCTAAAATCCGGAATAAAAAAAATATCCAACGCGATATTCCTAGACAAGAAACTCATAGATCAAATCATCAAAGACATCCAAAAATCCCTAATCGAAGCAGACGTCAACATAGAATTAGTATTCTCCCTAACACAAAAAATCAAAAAAGTAGCTTACGACGAATCAATTCCAAACATCGACAAAAAAGAACAACTAGTAACTCTAATCCACGATGAAATCCTGCAAATCCTCGGAGGCGAAGCTAAAGAGCTCAAGCTCCCAAAACAGGCAAGCATAATGTTTCTAGGCCTCTACGGAGCCGGAAAAACCACAACCATAGCAAAACTCGGATTCTATTACGCAAAAAGAGGAAGAAAAGTAGCCCTCCTAGGACTCGACACCCAAAGACCAGCGGCAATGGATCAGCTCCAACAAATGGCCGACAAAGCAAAACTCCCAGCTTTCATTGAAACTCCAGAAGATAAAGAAAAAAATAAAAAACTTAACCCCACAAAAAGGTCTCTCGAAATAATCAAAAAACACAAAACCGAACTAAAAAAATACGACCTAATTTTAATCGACACAGCCGGAAGAGACGGCCTCAATAAAGACCTAGTCAAAGAAATAGCAACACTAGACAAAACCCTCAAACCAACTCATAAACTCCTAGTAATGCCTTCCGACGTAGGACAAACCGCAAAGACTCAAAGCTTAGAGTTTCAGAAAGCCCTAGAAATAACAGGAGTAATCATAACAAGAATGGACGGAACCTCAAAAGCCGGAGGAGCTTTGACTGCATGTGCAAAGACTTCCAGCCCAGTATACTTCATAGGTGTCGGAGAACAGCTCCACGAAATCGAAACCTTCAACCCAGAATCATTCATCCAAAGACTCCTAGGAATGGGAGACTTAGAAGCCCTACTAGAACACGTAAAGTCAGCAACAGATTCAGGTCAACAACAACGAATCGAAGACCGACTAAAAGAAGGAAAATTCACACTACTCGACCTCTACTCTCAACTAGAACAAATGAACAAAATGGGCTCAATGGATAAACTCATTGGAATGATTCCGGGAATGTCTGCCGCAAAGGTACCAAAGGACGCGCTAGATAAACAAGAAGCAAAAATGACCCACTGGAAATCCGCAATATCTTCAATGACCGAAGAAGAAATCGAAAACCCAGAAATCCTAGAAAAACAAACCTCTCGAATCGGACGAATCGCAAAAGGCTCAGGAACAACCACAACCGAAATACGAGAACTTCTAAAACAATATAAAATGCTCAAAGAAATGATGGGAATGCAATCTGGAATGGCCGACGGAAACATCGACCCAAAAATGATGCAAAAAATGGCCAAAAAATTTAAAGGAAAAATGAAACTTTAGCTAACCTTTTCCATACAAGAACCCACCATTAAAAAACCCAAAATTATCCAAAACACCATAAGACATAAGAGCAAAACTAGAAGTCTTTTCCAAATCAGTAGAAAGCGCCTCCTCAATAAAAATAGACCAATTTCTTTCCAAGTTGCAAATTCCAGCACACGCAAATTCACGTTTTACAGGCTCATCAAATAAACCAGAATAATCAAAAACACCACTCTCCAAGGCAATATTTCCCATAGCAATCAACACCATTCAAACATTTATAAAAACTATTATCCTCTATAATACATGAAAAAATACATGAAAAAATGGAAAAGAAGAACTTGGAAAAGTTTCAAAAAAAAATTCCCAATAAGCCTCATCAATATCCTAATAATAATCCTAGGCACCTACATCATGATGGACATCGTACTAAAATTCGGTATACTCTCTCTCTTAGGATATCTAGCCTACAGTATCATAAACCTAAACAAACTAATAGAAAAACCAACCAAATCATTCCTCTGGGCAATAATGTATATAATAAGCGCAATCATTTTCGACACGCTTCTAACAAACGTCCTACCACTATTATCAAAGGGAACAGGCGCATCAATATTCTCAGGCTTCATACTCTTAACAATCTTAATAATGGCATGGAGTAAAAACAAAAAACTAAAATGAAATTAATATCTCAAGGCGCCGAAGCCAAAATATATCTAACAAAAGAAAATGCAATCCTAAAAACCCGAACCCCAAAATCCTACCGCCACAAAGACCTAGACAAAAAAATCAGAACCAGACGTTCAAAATCCGAAGCAAAAATCCTAACCAAAGCAAACTCCCTAAAAATCAACGTCCCAAAACTCCTCCACACCGAAAAATTCAACCTCACAATAGAATACATCAAAGGAGACAGATTATCCCAAACCCTAAATTCTTACCCTGAATTCAAACAACTCTCCACAATGAAAAAACTAGGCAGACAAACAGCAAAACTCCACAAAAATAACATAATCCACTCCGACCTAACAACCTCCAACACAATCCTATCAAACTCAAAAATCTTCTTAATAGACTTCGGATTATCCTACATCTCAACAAAAATAGAAGACAAAGCAGTCGACCTCCACCTTCTAAAACAAGCCCTTCAGGCCAAACATCACCAAAACGCAAAACAACTCTTCACCGCATTTAAATCTGGATACAAATTCGAAGACTCAAAAAAAATCCTAAAACGCTTAGAAATCGTAGAAAAACGTGGACGATACAAAAACTAAGCAACACAAATTCTTTTAAAACAATTCGTCCATATCTATAAATGTCAAGAAGACCACTCTATCAAGCCGAAAACCTAACCCTATTTTTCGATCAGAACAAAGAAGTATACATCCTAAGAAAAAATAACAGCATTATCGGACGAAATTACGAAACCAACAGACAGGTAAAAAATCTCCTAAGCACGCTAGAAAAAGATCTAGACAACGACACAAGATTCAAAAACACAACCTTAAAAATAGACCCAAGCGCCAAAATAAAACTATCTTAATAAGCTATATTTTTTCACAGAAAATCTTAAAAGCCAAAACCTCCTCACTAAAATCAATAGTCCCGTAGTCTAGTGGTCAAGGATTCTGGGTTTTGATCCCAGCGACCGCGGTTCGAATCCGCGCGGGGCTATTTAATAGATTCGAAGCCTTGGATTCATTAAACTACAAATGAAAAAACAATGAAAAATAAATGGAACAACATCATATTCAACTTCTTCTTCATAATATCATCCCTCATAATCGTTCTAATATTTTTCAAAAACATCTTACTAACAAATGCCCTACTCTTCACAATAACAATCATCGGACTACTAAAATGGAAATCCAAACTCTCACTAATTATATTCGTTACATTTGGACTACTCTTCGGGATAGGAGAAATAATCGTCTCAAGTCTCGGTCCATGGAAATACGCCATCACTAGCACGCTAACAATTCCCTCCTGGCTATTCATCTTATGGGGAAACAGCGCCCTCTTTATTCACCAAACAATAAGGGAAATAAGAAAATCCGGCATAAAGGAAAACAAACTCTAAAGCAACCAAACAATTAAAAACTTAATTTAACATTCCCTATAATGACAAAACTAATATTCCTATTAATCATAACCTCATCCTTACTTCTTATACCAACAATTCTAGCACCAGCAACAAGCAACGAAGCTCCAGAATCAGTAGTAGAATCAATAATCCTAACAACAAGCGAAAACACTATCTCTTGGAAAACAAACGGATATTCCTCAAACGGCTTCAAGGTAATCTGGTCAAAAACAGAAAACCCAACATATCCAACTCGAACAGGAGATAAATACCACTACTATTCAGACTCAAACAAAAACACCGACACGCTAACAGCCTTCGATGGAGAAGGAACCTACCATGCAAGAGTTTGCGAATACTTAGGAGGAAAATGTGGAATATACAGCAACGAGATAAGAATAGAACTATCCTCAGAAGGAGAAATCAAAGAAACAAAAGAAAAATATGAAGAAGTAAACCAAGAAATAAAACAGGAGATGAAGCAAGAAGAAACTCAAGAACATAAAAACAACTGCAACGGATGTCTTTCAGATGAAATCTGCTACCCACTAGGTCACCGTGTAAACGGAAAATTCTGCGCAAACAATCTCAACCTAACAAACCAAACAGAAGAAAACAGCAAATGCGAAAACAATTTCGAATGTAAAAGCAATGTGTGCGTATCAGGAGAATGTATAAGCGAGGGATTAATCAAAAAAATACTAAGCTGGTTCCGAAAATTCTTTTAACTCCCTCTATTCTATAGTACAGTTAACCTTAAAAAGCAAAAATCCGAAACCTTATTATGCAAAAACTCTCAAAACCAGCATGGGTTAAAATGAAAGAACCAGAACTAAAGAAAGTAATCCTAGAGCTATCAGAAAACAATTCTCCTTCAAAAATCGGATTTATATTAAGAGACCAATATGGCATCCCAACAACAAAAATATTCGGCAAAAAACTAAAAGCCTATATGAAAGAATTAGGAATAGAACAAAACGAAGACCTAGATAACGCAACAAAAAAGGTTGCAGGCCTAAAAGAGCACCTAAAAGACAATATCACAGACAAAAGCGCAAAACACAAGCTACAACACGCACAATCCCGTCTAAACATCATCAAAAAATATTTCAACATACCAATCCGAGACCGAAAAAAGAAAAAATAAGTTTTCTCGAGCAAAGTGACACATAAATATTTATTAACCCAAAAAAATTTTATTACCTCATGCTAAAAGAGATTGATACATTCACAAAAGAATTCCTCGAATTCTCCAAAGACAAACCAATTAGAATAATATCACATCATGATACCGACGGGATAACCTCAGCCGCAATTCTAGCAAAAACATTTTCAAGATTAGACAAACCCTTCTCAATCAGAATAGTAAAGGGATTAGACAAGGATATTCTAGACAAAGAAATAAAGCGCCAACCAAAAGAAGTCCTCCTTTTCTCAGACCTCGGTTCAAGCAACCTAAGCCACTTCAAAGACCTAAAGAACCCAGTATTCATACTAGATCACCACGAAATAGATCCAGACAAACTCAATAAAAACACAAAAATAATCAACCCTCATCTTTCCTCAGCCCCAAAAGACAACGAAGCAACAGGAGCCGGAATTTGCTACCTCTTCTCAAAAGCCATCTCTCAAGATAACAAAGACTTGTCATCTCTAGCAATAATCGGAATAATCGGAGACCGACACGAAACAAACCTCTCCAAGATAAACGAACAAATAATCAAAGACTCAACCAACATCAAAATAAAAAAAGGCCTCGTAATTTACCCAGCAACAAGACCACTAAGAAGAGCACTCGAATGGTCAACCTCTCCCTACATCCCAGGAGTCACCGGATCAGGACCAGGCGCAATGGAAATACTAAGAGAAACAGGGATACCTTATAATAAAACTCTATTGGAACTCTCAGAAGAAGAAATGTCAAAACTAATAACTGCAGTAGTGCTAAGAAGAGCCCAACACGGAAAAGCCGAAGACATCCTAGGAAACCTGTTCATTTTAAAATTCTTCAACACAAAAGAAGACGTACGAGAAATATCAACCCTAATCAACGCATGCTCTCGTACCGGACATTCAGACATAGCAATCTCTTATTGTTTAGAAAACGAAAAGGCAAAAACTCAAGCCTTAGAAATTTACACAAAATATAAACAAGAATTAGTATCCGGACTAAAGGTCGCAGAAAAAATGGACAAAATAAAAGGAAAAGGTTTCATAATCTTAAACGCAAAGGACCAAATCAAAGATGCAATCGTTGGAACAATATGCTCAATGCTGTCCTCTTCCCCAACTTATGACCAAGGAACAATCCTAATCGGAATGGCTTACAACGAAGACAAAATAAAAGTTTCAGCAAGAATAGCCGGACACGAGGGAAGAAACCTAAAAGAAGTACTAGAAAAAACCGTAACAACATTCAAGGGAGCAAACCCAGAAACAATAGCAGAAGTCGGAGGCCATCACTTCGCAGCCGGATGTCTAGTAGAAAAAGATAAGGAAAATTCATTTATTGAAACCTTAAAGAAAGAACTCGAAGTTGAAATTGTAAAAGTATAGCTAATCAAATAGTAACTTTCCCCATAGCCGCCTTAACAAATCCCATAAACAACGGAGCCGGCTTTAATAGTGAACTCTTCAACTCCGGATGAGCCTGCGTAGCAACAAAATACGGATGGTCCTTCAATTCAATAAACTCAGCCAACTTCCCATCAGGAGAAATCCCAGACAAAACCAATCCCTTCTTCTCCAAAACTTCATGATACTCTGGATTCACCTCATACCGATGCCGATGCCTCTCACTAACCTCATCACTTCCATACAAATCAAAAACCTTAGTCCCTTCTTTAACAAAAGCCCTATGCGCACCCAGCCTCATAGTCCCACCTTTCTCTTTAACGTCCTTCTGCTCCTCTAAAATCGCCACAACGGGGTCACTAGTTCCCTTATCAACTTCAGTACTATTAGCACCCTTCAGCCCACAAACATTCCTCGCAAACTCAATAACCGCCATCTGCAACCCATAACAAATCCCCAAAAACGGAATATCATTCTTACGACAATAACCTATAACATCAATCTTCCCTTCAGTCCCACGCGACCCAAACCCACCCGGAACAATCACCCCATCAACCTCATCCAAAACATCCAAATCTCCATTCTCCGTATCAATCCACTTTATACTAACCCTAACCCCCAAATTCGCCTCACAATGCCTCAGTGCCTCAACAACACTAGCATAAGAATCCTCCAGTTGCGTATACTTCCCAGCAATCCCAATAACAACCTCTTTAGTAGCAGCCTCCTTCTTCTCAATCAAACATCTCCACTTCTCCAAATCAACCTTAACAGGCATATTCAGCTTCCGCGCAATCAACTGAGACAAACCCTGCTCCTCAAAACTCAGCGGAATTTTATAAACATCATCAACATCAAGACCTGTAAAAACCGAAGTCCCATCCAAATTCCCAAACTTCGCAACCTTCCGCTTAACACTCTCCGTCAACATCTCACTACATCTCGCAATAACAATATCCGGCTCAATCCCCTTTTGTCGAAGCAAATTAACACTCTGCTGAGTAGGCTTAGATTTCTGTTCATCAACACCATGCGGAATAGGAACATAAGTCAAATGAACAAACAAAATATTATCCCGACCAACCTTTCGAGCCAACGACCGAACCGCGTCCAAATACAATTCATTCTCAATATCCCCAATTGTCCCACCTATCTCAACCAAAACAACATCCGCACCGCTCTCTGCACCAACCTTCAAAAGATGATCCCTAATAAAATTCGAAACATGTGGAATCATCTGAACCGTCTGCCCCAAATAATCCCCTTTCCTCTCCTTTCTTCGAATCTCATCAAAAACCCTACCCATAGTCAAATTCCAATCAAACTTGCAAGTCGTCCCCAAAAACCTCTCATAATGCCCAAAGTCCATATCAACCTCACCACCATCATCCAAAACAAAAACCTCTCCATGCTCAATCGGATTCATAGTTCCAGGGTCCACATTCAAATAACCATCACACTTAACCGGCACAACCTTATACGAGGACGACAAAATGTTCCCAATACTCGCCATAGCAATTCCCTTACCAAGACCAGACAAAACACCTCCAGTCACCACCACGTATTTTCTACTCATAACTCCAAAAACCCAAAACCACTTTTAAACAATATTATACTCAAACATATACTTCAAAAAACAAACCCCAAACCTTAAAAACCAAAATCCGCATCCAAATATATGGAACAAAAAGGAAAATTCATAAAAGTGAAATGTTCAAAATGCAAAGCAACTCAAACAATTTTCGGAAAAGCCTCTACAAAAGTCAGATGCCTAGGCTGCAAAGCAGTTTTAGCGCTACCGTCATCAGGAAAAGCAAAAATCCGAGCAAAAGTTGAAGAAGTTTTGTGAAACTTTAAATAAACCAAATTTCTTAAAAAATCAATGGAAGAAGGAAACCTAATACTCTGCAAAGTAAAGAAAGTAACAAACACAATAACATTTGTGAGTATGCCAAACGGCAACGAAGGAACAATCATATCTTCAGAAATCGCAGCAGGAAGAATCAAGCTCATGCGACAATACGTAGTACCAAACAAACAAGTCGTGTGCAAAATCCTAAGAATCAGCGGAGACCATGCTCATTTATCATTAAGAAGAGTAACTTCAAAAGAAAAGAAAGAAGTTATGCAAAAATTCAAACAAAGTCAGGCAATAGATGTATCATTCAAACAAATTTTAAAAGAAAAGGAAATACCTGTAAAGGAAAAAATACTAGAAAAATACAACACATTAGCTGAATTCGCATCAGAAGCAAGATTAGACAAAACACTAATAGAAAAATACATACCCAAGGAATCCTTAAGTGCAATAGAAAAAGTTATCAATAAAAAAAGGAAAAACAAACAGCTTAAACAAAACATAAAAATCAAGTGCACAGAAAATGACGGAATAACACGAATTAAAAAAATATTCGATTTTGATAATAAAAATATCTCAGTAAATTATATATCTGCAGGAAATTTCAAACTCAAATTAACAGTAGACAACTTCAAACAAGGCAAAAAAGAAATGATAGATATCTTAGAAAAACTAGAAAAAAGATCAAAAGAAAACAACTGTGAATTTTTCGCATCAGAAGATAAATAAAATGGAACTAAAAAAGTGTCCAAAATGCAAAACTTACACCCTAAAAAAAATCTGCAAAAAATGCTCTAAGGAAACAAAGTCAGCACATTACTCTTTTTCAAAAATACGAAACGCCCCTCCAAGATCAGCACCATTCAAAAGAAGATAAATCTACAAGAGCTTATCTCTAACAGGCTTCGGTATACGTGCTAAATCCTGTTTGCCTACTGGATAACCATGAATTTCTGAAAAATACCCCCGTCCACTCTTCCGCCTGTCAACATGTAATTTTAGAACACGGCTATCTTCCCCATTAGAAATACCAATCACCTCAGAAAACTGACAAAACAAATACAATCTATTAGTCGGAGAACCTGGATAAATATAACCAACACCTTCATTAAATGCAGCAAACTCAACTCGTTCCCTATTCGCAGTTATTTTTGATGCCCCAGGAATTTTGGAAACATGTTTATTTGTATTCGCCAACTGAGGGCTATTCCAGGACTGCACTTTTCCCGAATAAGGATTATCAATCAATAATTTATTTTTTTTCCTATATGTATACAAAAACTCAGACTTCTCTTTATTAAAAATAATATCTCTCTTCTTTTTCAAAGAAAAAATTATCTCATAACTCGGTTTAAATAAAATATCCTGAATTAAACATTCTAAATTAGGAATAGGCATCTTCTCCTCAGTATTACTAGGGCTTGGGATATAATACTGGTAAATGCCAATCTTTTCCTGAATAACTTTAATCTTTCGCTGCAAAACAGAATACAATTTACCATAATCCTCAGGACAATCTTTCAATCTTTCAAACAACCGCCTACTTGAATACATATAAAAAAATGAAATAAAAACTTTTTAAGAATTATTGTAATATAATTAGACAACTAAATTCTTCCAATCTCCTTCTTAACAATCTCCATGTCCTCTTCCCAAAGCGGAGTCAATTTCGTTCGATTATAAATTATAGCAGCAGGATGAAACAACGGAATCAATCTAAACTCAACAACCTGCTCCCTACCACCTGCTCCCTGCCACCTCAAGACGCAGTCCTGTACCTTCCCATGAACTTTTGTTATCCCAGGCTGACTCTTCATCCCCTCAACTTTTCCCAAAGCCATAAAAAACTTAGTAGCATAATTGCCAAGCGAACAAACAACCTTCGGCTTAATCTCCCCAATCTGCTTCAACAACCAAGGAGTATGCGCCACAATCTCTTCATTTGTAGGATCCCGATTCTCAGGAGGTCTACACTTCAAAATATTAGCAACATAAATATCATCTAACGATAACCCAACATTATCCAAAAGCTTATCCAAATTCTTTCCTGCAGCCCCAACAAAAGGCTCACCAATTTCGTCTTCCTTTTTACCAGGAGCCTCTCCAACAAACATAATATCGCTCTCTAAACTCCCCTTTCCAACAACAATATTAGTACAATCCTCAAACAAAGAAGTTTGCTTGACCATTTCCGCTTCCAAAAAATTAAATTCTTCAGACTTCTTATTGGACTCCATAACTAAAACAAAATCAAGACGTTAATAAAATTACTTCTTTTTTATAAAAAAATAAGCAACAACTCCTACCAAAAGAGCAAGTATAAGCAAGCCAGAAGACCACTTCCAGAGAGCAGAAACCTGATGAGGAACAATTGTGTCGGCCTCTGCAACGGTATTATCAACCAACTTATCCTCTTTGTCCACAGAAGTATCACCTTCTTCTACTTCATCAACAACATCTTCAGTCTCGGCTACAACGCTATCACTGGCACCGCCTCCACCGCCTCCGCCTCCACCACTACTTCCGCCATCCCCATCATCCACAACAACAGGAGCAGTAACAGTCTCACTAATTCCTAACACCGAAAAACCAATAGATACAGGAATCCTACAAGTTGTACTGGTACTACCAAAAGTACAGTCGACATCAGTCAAATCAAGCTCAACACACCGAGCATCATCAAAGTCGGTTACATTGTCAGGACAATGCATCAACTTAGCATTAGCAATATTACTAATATCTTGAGGGATAACAATCTGAATCTCATCTACTCCCAGGGCCTGAGCCATCTCCTTCCACTTATCACTATCCATTCCAACAAAAGGATCTCCGCCAGAAGTCGCATTAACAACAAACGCGCTACTTATATCTAAATCTTGAGCTTTAACAAAATCAGCACCTAAGAAATAAATCATCCAAGGATCTGTTGCATTTGGATTATAAAACCTCAAATCAACATCTCGACCGAGCGACTCATTAATCTTAAACCCTTCTTCTCCATCAATAATGCCAGTAAAATTACCGTCTCTATTCCAGTCAAACTCAACAACCATCATACCCATAGGCGCAGTAACGTCAATCCCAGGACTAGGCAAGTCAAACCCAACACGATACTCACTAACATTCAAAGCAGTCGTAAAGGAAGTACAGGCACTAAGAGCACAATTATCAGACTGATCACAAAGCTTCACCTTAAAATAATAAGTACCATTAGCATCGAGGCTATAGTTGTTATTCACAAAATAATTACTTTCATTCTCAAGAGGGAAGTCGTGCCAGAAATCATAATCATCCAAATCAAAACTATTGTTCAACTTCCAATCGTAAATAACTATTCCCTCACTCACATTCGCACAATAAGAATCATTCTTATAAAAAGTAAGAATAGCATTAGTAGGCTCATCTGTATCAATACCAACAAACACCCCGTCCATGAAAGGATTAACTTCCATCCAGGTAATCTTAGGAGCACTACTATCATCTTCCCAAGAACTCTCATCACAATAATAACCATCATACATACATCCCATATCCTCACAATCAGTCAAGCCATTCCCATCGTTATCAATACTGTCCCCACACTGTGACCCCTTCTCTAAATCAATATATCCCATCTTCAAAAAATCGATACAATCAGGATCACTACTAGGCACAAACCCATCTCCATCCTTATCTGTAAACCCACTACAATCCTCAAACTTAAAGTCCGCACTATTAGGCGTATATTCTTTAGGTCCAACCGTATCATAGGGATCACTCTCACTCCCCGTAACGGCATAAATCCTCATATCAGCTGTCTCATCAAAGTAACCATTAAGCTTCTCTATATCTGCCTTACCAACCGCAATAACGCCACCTCCAACCATGTAACACATCTTTTCAGGCCAGACGTTAGTCTTAATCTGAGAAGGCGACCACGTTCCATTCATACACTTGTAAGCAACCTTGGTCTCACTAACTGCCCCATCTGAAACAACAACCTCGTGCTTAAACTTAAACTCCATTCCAACAATACTAGCATTATCAGTAGCACTACATCCACCAGTCCTAACTCCATCGCTATCCAAATACCAATAAAACTTAGTAGACTTATTGCCAGAGAAAGTATCATCAAACTCAAAAGAGTTATTACATATTGCAGAAGTTCCCATGTCAAAAACCCGAGTCACAATACCAAAATTCTCAGGGTCATCCTTAACTCCAAGCTCACAAATATCTCGAGTAGCATTCTCTCCAGCAACACAGTCTTCAGTTACAAAGTAAAAGGGCGGACTCTTATCCATATTCCCGGTCATCTGATGCATAAACAGGTCCCCACAAAATCCTCCACCTGGAACAAAATTATCCTCAATCCAAATACAACTAGCACTTTCGCTACAAGCAGTCTCGTTGTCATCATGGTCCCAACATCCCTTAAACATATTCTCAGGCTCACACCAGCCCATATCAGTAGCATTCAAAAGTTGACAAACATTATCGGTAGGAACCGAAGCAATAGTTACCGATGCATTACAGGTAGTAGAATTACGAGTAAAACAAACAGGGTCACAAAATCCAGGACTTGTAGCACACCACGGGTCCTCTTGGCCTTCAGGAGTAGAACACCACCAATCATCCTGCCAAGCACACGCGTCAGCTGCATTACAAGCATCCATATCTCCCCCATACATATGACAAGACCAAAGCTCGTGATCACAAAAGCCTGGCATAAATCCTTGACTAGCATTCTCGGCAACACACCACGGATCCATTGGATTATCATAGCACCACTTATCTACCTGCCAATAACATCCACTCTGATCATTACAAGAAGTCTCATTTTGCCCATAATCCCAACACTGGCTTTCATCCATCACACTAAAGTTAATATCACACATCTCCTCATCCGCATTCCCAAACTGCTCCATGGTCTTATAATTACACCCAATCTCATCCCCACAAGCAGTAGCGTTATCATCCTGCATCCAACACTGAGCTCCGGGCATATCACACCACTCATTCCCCCAATTATCAACAACCCAAGTACAATTATATCCTGCATGCTTAGTTTCATTCGAACAAGTAGCACTATCAGGAATAGACAGGCAATCCGAACCGAACACGGCAGAACCGCCACAGAACGCATCAAACATACACTCAGGATCAGCACAATCAAAGAAACCATCATTATCGTTATCTACTCCGTCAAAACAAACCTCGTATGACTCACCGTTCTCTCCGTTCCCCGAAGGCTTACAAAAGTAAGACTCAGTATCCCATGTACATTCAGAAGCACTTGCCTGACAATTAGACTGGTCCCAACACATGAAACAATCGTCATCACAAGTCTTCACATTCTTACTATCACACCATCCAAAATCATCATTCCAAGGATCAGTAAACCATTTACACTTAGCAGCAGAGTCTCCACAAAGCTCACTATCCCAACATTCCCAACAGTTATCCTCGCAATTCCCCTGCTTATTCCAATCAGGATTACACCATCCAAAACCATTAAACGCATTACTATCCTCTTGATAGGAACATCCAACATTAGACTGCTCACAAGCTCCTCTCGAAGCATTACCAGTAGTCCACATACTGCCATTATTCTGCTGCTCACAGGCCCAGCAAGAATCATCACAAGATTGAGAACCAAAACCAAAACTCATCTCACACCACTCATCCCAATAAACGGCACCAGTCGAATCAGTCCACTTCTCCTCCTTCCAAACTCCACCAGTAGCCTCACAATTCGACTTACTACCTATATCATCAAAATTAAAATCTTTAGCATCTCCACCAAACATATTGTCTCCATCAAACCTACATTCACTCTTGAAATTGTCCCAAGCACAAGGCATATACCAAGGATCTCCTGCTATTTCATCACAAAGGGTCTCACTGTATTTAGCATTATAATCCTCACAAAACTGAGCACCCTCAGGCGCTGCTTGCAAATCCCAACAGCTAGAAACCATAGGAGCATCTTGACATCCTGTTCCATTCCATTGACAACAGCTAGAAAGCATAGGAATATTATTACACATCTCGCTATTATTTATATCCACACACTGAACTCCATTGTTCGCATCAGCACTAACATCCCCACATGAACCAGATCCCCAAAGACAACTAGTCACATTACTACACTTTTCTTCTCCTGCCTGATCAAAAATCCAACAACCAGGATTCCAAAATGTCTTAGCCTGAAAATCTGGCTGTTTACATTCAGTTCCATTCCAAGTACACCATCCAGTTCCAAAACAAGCAAACTCATTATCATTATCACTACATCCTTTAATCTGCTCGTAACACATCTCCTGTCCAGTAGTATTCTCCCAAGTACAATCAAGTCCAAACGCAGCAGTCACATTCTCACAAGACGTCTCATTGGTTCTATCATAACTCCAACATCCCTGCTGTTCACACCAACCTTGAACATCATTATTCCAATTACAACTAAGTCCAGTCAAAGTATTATTCATACAATCTGTTTGCCCAGAACCTGTAAAATCCCAACATCCCTTCTCAAGACAATGACTTCCATCCCAAGAACATCCAGCTTTAGCCTCACAATAAGTAGAGTTAGTCCAATCTCGGGCCCAACAACCAACCTCCTCACACTGTCCTCCATCTCCCCAGCTATTATTCTTCCAATTACAATCTAATCCATAAGCAACGCTAGCATTACCACATTCACCCTCAGTAGAAATATCCCAACACTTCTCTTCATAACAATAATTAAAATCATTATCCCACAAACATCCCGCATCTTGATTAGCTAAACAAGTAGAGCTATCCCAATAATCCCAACATCCTTTCTCTTGACATTCAGCTCCAGTATTCTCTTTCCATTCACAAGGCATACCAAGTCCGACAGCACTTCCACAATCAGGTTCATTATTATAATCCCAACAGGAACCTCCCTCACTGCCACCCCCTCCAAACATCATATTACACCATCCAGCCTCGGTCCCATTAACCAATAATCCCCAAGGATCAGCGTTCCAAGAACATGGCCACTGACTCTGCTCTATGGCATTTTTACAAGCAACCTTATTCCCATCATGCATCCAACAATCAAAATCCCCTCCAAAATCAAAACCTCCCAAAGGATTACAGAATCCATGCTCTAAATTATCATAATCATAACAAAAATCCCCAAACGGACAACTCGGATTACTAAACCAAGCACATTCTTCAGTCAAAGCAGAGCACCCACTCTTATTTCCATCAAATTCAAAACAAGGAGAAAACCCATCAAACCCCTTATCAAAAAAGAAGGGATCACAAATACCGGGACTGTCCTCACATCCAGCAGCCTCGGGATTATCTTTACAAAACCAATCCTCTCCCCAAACACAAATGTCTCCACCATAAGCAGCGTCACAAATAGTCTCATTTCCCCCGCTAAAAGAATCGAACTGGAAACAATCAACTATACAAGAATTCGCCATACCTTCCCATGTACAATTTTCATGAGCATCACACTGCGATTGATCTTCAATATCACATCCAAAAGTTTTTTGAGAAAAAGGCATAAACATGCACTCATTACCAATATTCATATCGTCCCACATACAATAACTACCTCCAACATCCTCACAACTAACATCATCTGAATAAACCTCACAGGAAGGCCCACATCTATCAAACTTTTCACTCCATGAACAATTAGAAGTAGAATCACAAGTAGAATTACTCAATCCAGAACAAACAGAAAAAACTTCAACAAACAAATCCTTAGTTGTAGCTCCAGTCCCGTTGGTAGCAACGACTCGAACACCTTGAAACCCAGAAAGCAAACCAGTCAAATTAAAAATAAAAGAATTAACAGAACTCCCATTAACAACATAACCCGTAGTATTATCCCAAACCAAAGAAATATGTTCACCAGCGCCCAAAATAGTAAATATAGATTCCAAATCACTCATATTGCTATCCGAAACAAAATCAAAAGCAATCCATTCTATACTCACAACAATCTCACTAATATTCGCATCAGCTCCCACATTAGAATTATTCACCGTCAAATTATATTGAGTATTCAAACTTTCATTTGTATTCGAGGGGGACAAACTAAATTCAATATCCGCATTAACTCCGGACAACAAAAAAACAGATAGAAAAAGAGACAAAACCAAAACAAAATAATTTATCTTCACCATCTTTAAAAAAGTCAACACCCTTTACTATTTAAACTTTCTCAAAAATCATAAAAAATCGGTAGCGGGAGTCATAGTTTCAAATATTAATATACACAGGCTCACAAGTTTCAAAAACACACAACAATTCTAATTTTAGGCAGGTAATTTCGCAATGTAAAAATTTTCGACGTGTGCAAGCGCACATAAGAAAATATTTTACCAAGAAATTACCGCATAAAATTAGAATTACAAATTATACGTCTAGATCTCGAAGACCATCAGTCTCAATCATAAACACCGTCTCATTATCCGGCAAATCAGGCGAATCAATCAACTTACAAACCCTCGAGTCCTTCTTTCCTCGCCGCAAATACATCCGATAAGTACAGGCATGCCCAACAATATTCCCCCCAATCGCCTTAGTCGGATCCCCAAACATCTGCGCCGGATCACTCATAACCTGATTAGTAACATAAACCGCCAAATTATGCTGTTCGGCAACCTTCATTAAATTATGCAAATACCTATTCAACTTCTGCTGTCTATCTGCCAACTGTCCACGGCCACTATATTCCGCCCTAAAATGCGCCGTCAAAGAATCAATAATCATCAACCGAATCGGCTCACCGTCTTTAATCATCTCGCCAACCCTATCCAACAACAACATCTGATGATCCGAATTAAAAGCCCGAGCAACCAAAATATTCTTCAAAACCTTATCAGCATTAGCCCCAATCCCCTCCGCAAACTGCCGAACCCTCTCTGGCCGAAACGTCCCTTCAGTATCGATATAAACCGCTTTCCCATTCGCTCCACCTTGTTCTAAAGGCAACTGAACACCAACAGACAAAGACAAAGCCAACTGAGTCTTCCCCGAGCCAAAAGCCCCGAAAGCCTCAGTAATCGCCTTAGTCTGTATACCTTTTCCTCCCAGAAGATTGTCTAAATTTTTTGAACCAGTAGTAATATTAAATAACTCTCTTCTTTTCTCCTCGTGCTCCAACCCAGAAATAAAACCCATCTCCATCATCTTTCGAGCCGCCTGAATCGCCTTCCTAGCAACCGCTTCACTCATACCAGCCATATCACTCAAACCAGCAGGTGTCAAAACCGCCAACCCCATCAACTCATAAATACCCGCAGCCTCTAACTTAGCAACAGCCCCAGGACCAACACCAGGCAAATCAATCAATTTCGGAGTATCCTTTTCTTTTTTATTAGTCTTCTTCGCAACTTTCTTAACAACTTTCTCCTTATTAGAAACATCTTCGTCGGTCATCAAACAAAATATCCTTCAACCTTTATAAGAATTTATATCCTCAAAAAGAGATAACCCAGAATAACACTCAAAAACAAAAACAAAACAAAAACGACGTCCTCCACCCAAGACCCACTCCGAATAAATCCCCGAACCCTAAATCCAAACGGCCAAAACAATCCAACTCCAGCAGGCGTAAAGCAATCCAAAACAAGATGGGACAAATACCCGACAAAAAACCCAAAACCTCCCCATCTACTAATAACTCCAATAATCAAAGAAAAAATAACGCACGCAACCAAACTATGAAAAAAACCCCTATGTCTAGTCATAAACTGCAAAGGACGAAAAAACAAACTCTTCCCAACTCGACTCATTCCAGAATCAATATCAACAAAAGCAGCCCCGAATAAAACAAACCCCAAAACAAAAAACGGCATCTCAACAAAATAATTCAAAACAAAATAGATTACCAACGAAAGCAGAATGTGGGATCTAAACAGCATTAAAAATTAAGCAAAAACAAACTTTTAATCTTTCTTATCAAGCTCAACAATCAAAGCCTCAACATCTACCTTCTCAACATTACTCGCAACAATTTCCAAATTATTAAACAACTGATTTCTATTAACCCTACCACTTAAATAAACTTCAGTCCCAAACAAATCATCCCGAAACGCCAAAGCCTTCACTTCATCCTTTAAATCCTCCTCAGGAATCAACTGACCAATCTGATCCGAGAACATAACAACCCTCATACTCTCACTACCATCATCCAAAACAAAATTCAAAATCGCTCGATCCTTCTTTTCAACAACCCCATGCGCCGCACATTTGAAAACCCCATCATCTCCAGCAACAACTTTCTTATTGCAAGTAGGACAAACAGAATAAAACCTAGGCTGAAAAACTTGAACAACAACACCTCTAGCCTTGATGTTCTGCCCCTGACGAACCTCGTCTAACATTCCCTCACTAACAGCAGCCTCAGTCTTAATTTCTCCCATTTCAACCGAACTTTTCTTAATCTCACCAAAACTACTCAAATGAATCTCCAAATCCCTAGTCGACCCATTCTTAATCTCGACAACATCTCCAACCTTAATCTCCTCATTCTCAATCAAAGCAATATGATTAACATCCCACATAACAACTCGAGTACTCCCAGTATCGTCAGCCAAAACAAAATTCGCAACCTTCCCTTTCCTGTCATTCTTTTCAAACTCCCTAACCGGAAAAATATTCACAATCTTCCCAATAATATTCACTTTCCTCATTCCAGGCATCAACTCCTTAACCTTCAAATCCTGATCTTCAAAATTAATCCCAAGCTCAGCCGCAATAATTTGAGCCGCACCTTCCTTACTAATCAATCCAGATAACTTCGCCTTCTTCGCCTCAACTTTATTAACAACCTCATCCCTATCTAGCTTAGCAGCCTTAGCAATTCTATCTATCAACATCTCATAATTTTTCATAACATAAAAACCCACCCTCACTATTTAAGTATTATTGGGGTCAAAAATATAATCAGCCCAACAAAATTTACTCTCAGTAAGTTTTATAAACCAAAACAAAGATAATCTATAATGAAATGTATAAGTTGCGAAAAAGAAACCTCCAAAATAGTAAGATTGCCATGCCCAAAATGCGGCAATGAAATACTAAGATGTGACAAGTGCCGAGGACTTTCAATAGAATATAAATGCCCAAAATGCGGACAAACAGGACCTTAAAATGTTGTTTACGATATTTTCATGCCCATTGGGACAAGGTGCTTAAAATGGCTACAGCAGGAATACAATTTAAAATAATGCCCGAAGGAGTAGATACAAATCTCGAAGAACTAACAACAGAAGTAAAAAAAACAATAGAATCTTTCGAATCCGGAGTTTTCAACGAAGCAAAAGAAGAACCAATCGCATTCGGACTAAAAGCATTAATTATAACAATCGCACTATCAGAAAACGAAGAATCAGACGAAGTAGAAAGCGCTCTGTCAAAAATACCGGGAGTTTCTTCAGTGGAACTAATAGATTATAGAAGAGTAGTTGGGTAATTTCTAACACGATAAATTTCAAAATCGATTAAAATGAACAAAGATAAAAGAATAATAAAACTAAGAGAAAGACTAAGAACAACCTATAATATCGTCAATAAAGACACCGGGTTAAGTTACGGAATAACAAAAATAGACAATAAAATATATTCCACAATAACAATATACGACACGGCTTCAGAAAAAACAGGGCAAAACGGAATATATGAAGTATCGCCAAAAGCTTTCAAGGAAGGAAAATCAATTCTAGAAAAAGCTGTACAAAACGGCGGAATAAATAAAAAAAGCGCAAAATTCGCATTTAAAAAAATGAATCTGATAGACTAAAATAAATAACCAATGATTAAATTTATAATTATCAATACTCTATATCTATCATGACAATAACAGAAGAAGAAGCCTCCAAAATAAAAACACACCTCCTTTCTCAATTAGACAACTTTCCAGAAGAAAAAAGGTCTCAAATTTCAGAACAAATTTCCTCCATGACCAACGAGCAAATAGAAACTTTTGTAAAGCAAAACAATCTAACACACCTGGACGGACAGTGTGTTTTCTGTTCAATCATAGCAAACAAAACCCCTTCCTATAAAATCACCGAAGACAAAAACAGTATAGCAATTTTAGAACTAAATCCATTAAGCAAAGGACACACTCTAATTGTCCCAAAAGAACACTTAGAAAAAGCTCCAGATTCAACAGATATATTGGCACAAGAGATAGCAAGAAAATTAAAAAACAAATTCAATCCACAAGATATCAAAATCAACGAACTAAAAATAATGAACCATTCTTTACTAGAAGTCGTCCCAATTTACGGAGACGAAACAAAAAAACATCAGGCATCTGAAGAAGAATTAAAGGCTCTCCAGGAAGAAATACTAAAGCCTTCAGAAATCAAAATAAAAGAATCGCAAACCCCAGAAATCAAATCAGAAGACATTCCACATCTCCCACCAAGAATTCCCTAAGCAAAAAACAAAAACCCAACAAACCAATCTCTTAAAAAACCATAACCCAAAAACGCAATCAAAAACGCCGGAACAAATGGCAAACCTTCTTTAATCAAAACCTTTTTATTTTTTCCAAGTAACCTAACATCTTCTAAGCTCAATCCATCCCAATCCGCCTTAACAACTCTCTTCCCAACTTTAATATCTTCAACCAACCAATCTCCCTCTCGAAGCTCTTTCCCTAAAACCTCTCGAACCATAGAAACATTCTCTAACCCCTTAGCAAAAACATAAAGTCCAAAAAACAAAATAGACAAAAGTCCTAGTATTAAAAAAATCAAATCAACAAAACCAAGCAACATCAAAAACACAGCAACAATCAACAAAACCTTAAGTCCCAACTTTTTCACAATCCACCTCATCTCTCTATTTACCTTCTCTCTATTTGCAGAATACAAAACCAAAGAATACCCCAAACCATAAACAGAACCACTAAGCATCAAAAAAAACAAAAAAACACCAACATTAACAAGAGATCCAAAAAAAGAACCAGCCATAAAAAACGCCGTCATAGAAACCAACAACTTCGCATCACCCCCAGCAAAAACCCTACCATAATAAAACAAATTCATAACAAAAAACATAACAATCAACAAAAAACCGAAATGAAAAACAGCCTCGCTATCTCTATTCAAAACCGCCCCAAAAAAAACAAAAACCATCCCACTAACCAGCAACAATAAATTCAACCAATTATCAACCTCCCTCCTCTTCAAATCCTGCATACTAGCAACAATAATACCTCCTAAAAACAACCAAAACAAAAATCCAAACTCCATCAATATTTCCTCTTCTTACCCTTCCCAGCACCCTTCTTTTTCTCAACAATCACCTTCCCCATCTTATCAACCTTCTCACCACTCCCCTCATCAACATTCGCACTTCGAAATTTCCCACCCTTCTTGTATCCACGATTTATTCTTTTCTTCTTCAAATCATTCTTCGTCCTACGTCTCTCACTCCCTCCAAAATCCATTAATTAATAACCTCCACATCATACTTACCATTCCTCTCACTAATTAAATATTCCCTATCAAACTCAAAACTAAATCTCATCGGAAATCTAACATCAGACTCCTTAGGATTCAGCTCCATCTCTTTCCCAACCACTCCACGAACAAACCTCATCTCAGAAGAGTCAATACTACTCAAACTTTCCTTATACAAAACATTCTCCAAAAAACTATCACGATCAAAACCCTCACTCTTCCCCTCATAAACCAAATTCGAAAAAATAAACTTCTCCATATCCTCATCAATGCCCAAAATAAAACCATCCCTAAACTCTTCTAAAAACTCCTCACTACCAAATTCAACCTCGACTTCATCCAAACTCTTCCTAATTAACGCCTTCTCTCTCATCTCAAAAATATCCAACCCATCTCTAACCTCCAAAACAGCCAACGGCGACACCAAAGAACTCTGAACATTTTTCTGCTGCTGCATATAAATTCCAATAGAAAGAGCACACATAGCTAAAGTAACCAAAACCAAAATACCAGAAAAAATCTGCCCACGCTTATTTCTCATAACCAACCTCCACAATAGCTTCACTCACACCAACTTCATCAGCAACCAAAAACACAATCTCTCTCTTCAAAACATACCCATCAGAATACTTAAAAATATCATCAACCCCAACCTCACCTTCGTCCATAACAACAATTCCACTAACAGCCTTCTTGTCTAACTTCGTAATAACCGCACCACCAATAACATAAATTATCAATATAACAACAATAGCAATCGTCGCTCCGAAAAACGCAATAAAATTAGAAATAAGTCCCCTCTTCCCAGTCCCTTGCAGCCTACAACCAGCGACCTGCAACCTAGTTTTCATAATTAATCAAAACCTCCATATCTATTTTCCCATTCATCCTTCCTGCATCAGTCAAAACAACAACAGAATAATCAACTCTATAATAACCAGGCTCATATTGCGCAAAACTATCAATATCTTTAGCAACATTTCCAAGAGCAACATTTCTCGTAGCATCGCCAGCCTTTCCAAACATATCCGCAATCCAAAGCGCTCCAGAATCCCCAACACTCCCTTTGCCTAAACTTTTTTCACTCAAATCAAAAACTTCAATTCCCAAATACATCCGCTCGCTATCAACCAACTCACAACCTTCCATAGAATCACCCAAAACTCCCCTCGCATCCAAAACCCCTTCCGGAGCCAAACACTCAACCATTTCCCTAGCCAAAATCCTAGCCTCAACATCCCGAACATCAATATGATAATTATAAACAAACGCCCCCGCCCCAAAAACGACAAACGCAACAACACTCACCATAAACAACCGATACATCATATGAATCCCCTCCGCCATCTGTGCCCTCCTATTTCTCATCTAACACTAATAACAAATTTATCTCCCACCTCTTCAACATCAACCGAATACCTAGAAAAATAAGGATACCCCTTAACGGAAGAAAACCCATCAACCTTCACAAAAACCCTTCCATCTAGAATCGCAACATCATCAACATGCCCATTCTTATTAACCACATTAACCTCAAAACTCATACCAGCCTCAGCCGAATCAATCAACAAGGCAATCTGCTTCTCCAAAACCTGCTGCTTAACATCCCGACCATTAACCCGACCCGCCGTAGCAAACACAAAAACCGCCACAACCAAAGCAATCAAAATAACATGAATAATAACTTCATTCAAAACCGACCCTTTCTTTCCCATTTTCCCCCTGCGACCTAAAACCTGCGACCTGCAACCCTGTGAAACGCTCATGCAGGAATTCCATCCCATGTCTCACAAAAGTTAAAACCCAGAGCAGGAGAATTCAAATTTGCAATAAATCTTTTCTGAACAATCTCAAAGGGGTCTGGACTTGTATCTTGTCCAGATTGAAAATAAAACATATACGGAATATAATCTCCAAATTCATCCCCTTTGATAAAATTAGGAACAAAATCCTTCCCAAGAACAACAACTCCATAATTAATCATTAAATCTCCTTCTTTGGGATCCAAAAACTCTGGTAAAGAAACCTCATCCCTAACTATACCAAGATAAGTAGTTTCCCCATTAATTTTATTCACAACATCAGTATTCAAAACATTAAATCCTTTAATATCAAAATTTTCTCCACCCAAATCAAATGAAACCGCATTTCCAAAATTAAAAGCAGAAAACTTTTTTCCAGAATCCCGAAGAAACTGCTTATAACTATACTCTTTCATCATGTACAACTCCAAAGACTCCTTGATATTAATTCTATTATCTCCGAGAACAACCTTAGCCTCATCTGTCAAATGAATCCTGGCACAAGGAACACAAGTACTAGATTTATGAAATTTCGCAGGAAATACGCTAACATCCCCCCTACCATAAAGCTCCCAGCATCCCACAATTGCTTCTGCAATTTTTTTCTCCGCCTCCATTCTTCCTTTTTTATCGACAACAACATCACCCTCTTCAATCTCTACAACATGTGTTTTGCACTTCAGAGGATATTGAGATTTAAATTCTAATTTTTCAATTCCAAAACCAGAATCCGGCAACAATGCCCTCAACTGAATGCTCTGCCGACAAATCTCCCTCTCTGCATCATCATCCGTCCAAAGCTCATGAAAAATAAAATACAGACTAAGCGACAAAACCATCAGTCCCAAAATCAACGATATAATAATATTCCACTTGTAATCACCAAATTTATCCATTCATTTGAACACAAAACCAACTTAATAAAACTAACCCATCACATTTCCCATTATCTTCCAAACAGCAAAGCTAGCAACAGCCAAAATAGCCAAATAACCAATCCACTTCATAGTTTCATTACTAACAACTTCACCTTTTTTTTTCATGGTGCAACCCTCTCATCTTCCAAAAATTTTTGCGTTTCCGCCGATACACCTAAAACCCCTTCATCCCCAGAACCAGCATCTTCTTTAGTCGAAAAAACATACGCACCATCTCCTTTTTTTTCAATAAAAACTCTCTTTCCTTCCTTCACAACCCATACATCCTTCTCTTCCTCTTCCAATCTCGCAACTCCAAAATCTTCACAATAATTACAAACACCCTTTTTATCTCTCAAAGAACAAACACAAAGAACATTCTTCTTCTTTTTACCAAAATACAAAAAGTTGACATCTTTATCAAAAACAAACCATTCCTTCC
>Ga0209249_1000452_pt1 | contig 50592 bp, 44 predicted proteins | sample SaaInlV_200m_DNA_4_FD_184653 | JGI IMG/M metagenome (GOLD analysis project Ga0209249, IMG submission 184653) | Marine microbial communities from expanding oxygen minimum zones in the Saanich Inlet - SI037_S3LV_200m_DNA (SPAdes) (version 2) | ecosystem: Environmental > Aquatic > Marine >...
GGGATAAGCGAGGCGGAATACGACGCAATCCTAGTGTTCGGTTACGATAACGTACAGTACCTGTCAGGTGCGTACCTCCACTTCCCACAGTCATTCCCCGATAGATACATGGCGGTCTTCTGGACCAAGGATGAGCCGGCGACCTGCGTCCTCCCGCATGAGTGGGAGAGCAGCTTCCTGAACCTCAGCTGGATCAACAAGACCAGGACATACAACGAAAAGCCCGGAAGCCCAAGCGGCATCGTCGAGGCGGCGGTACACATCGCCAAGAACACAGTCAGGAAGACTGGCAGGATCGGCATCGATGTCAACAGGACCCCACTCAACGTCTACAACAGGCTCAAGGGAGCACTGGAGGACTTTGAGCTAGTCCCATGCGATGACCTGCTCAGGGAGCTCAGGTTAAGGAAGACACCTCAGGAGCTTAAACTTCTTGATGAGGTGGTCTCCAAGAACGACCAGTCCATTGCGGGACACGCCCACCACATACTGGTTCTCCAGGCGAACGGTGAGATGAACATCACCGAGGGCATAAGGACCCACGCCATTGAGAGGGAGCTCGATGAAGTTGGACACCAGGCCATAGCACAGGCGGTTAGCGAACCCAATATGAAGACATGGTGGCCTAGCGCACCAATGTTTGGCATTGGGTTGGACAAAAAGCCCCTGCAGAGGGAGTGGCTTAGGATGGAGCTGGTCTCAACGGTGAACGGTTACTGGAGCAATGGAGTCAGGATGCTATCCATGGACGATCCCACTGATGAGATGAAAGAGGACTACCAGAGCCTTGTCACTCTCAGGGAGGCTGCTAGGGAGGCTTTGAAGCCAGGCGCAAAGGCCAGTGATGTCTATAGCGCGGTGAAGGCCACAGCTGACGAGAATGAGATCAAACTTGAGTCCAAGGTTACCCTGGGAGCAGGTATCGGTGCGAGTAACTACGAGCCTCCGTACATCTCAGCGGCTGATGAGACCGAGCTTGAGCCGGGGATGATCATCGTGTTCGCCCCAGCGATCAGGGACGCCAAGGACAACTTGCTGATGGCAAAGGACACCTTCATAATCACAGAGGAAGGGAACAAGCTCATCGGCTGGTGGAAGGACTGGCGTGAGCCGTTTATTGCCAACTACACCTACTAACCAAGGGTTTTTTACCCTATTTTATCCCACATACTTCCATGTCTTTTCAGATAGATGATATCGTGATCGAGCAGGGAACAAAACACCGCGGATGGGTTGAAATCGGGGAGGCGTCAACACACACAGTCAAGATGCCATACATCGTCATCAACGGAGCCAAGAAGGGAAAAACACTCACCATTCTGGGAGGTGTTCACGCGGTGGAATGCGCTCCGGTCGAGGCTATCTTCAGGCTGGCTGATTCAATCGACCCCGCTGAGGTCTCTGGGACCCTTATCCTCGTGCCCATAGTCAACACCGAGGGCTTCCACGCAAGGAAGCCTTACCACAACATCCTGGACCATCTGAACCAGAACAAGGTTTTCCCAGGAGACGCCGAGGCATCCATCACAAAACGGGTCGCGTACCATGTCTTCGACAAGTTCGTGAGCAAATCTGACGCCCTCATCGACGCCCACAGCGCGGACATAGGGGAGGACGTGACGCGGGGGATATACATCTACAAAACCGAGAACATGAACATATACGGGAAGATGCTTGAGCTGGCGGGCTGCTACAGGTCAGCACTCATCGAGACTACTAACATATCGGGGAACACGGGCGAGGCTGTCAACGTGTATGGGATTCCCTGTCTGATGATCGAGTCAGGTGCGCCTTACCCCATCAGGGAAGCTGATGTAGAGTACCATTTCGATGGCGCTGTCAACGTTATGAAGTATATGGGAATAATCAATGGCGAGGCGGAGAGGCATACGCAGCTGGTAAACCCGAACTCCCAGAGGCTCTGGGCTGCCAAGGGAGGAGCCTGGAGAAGGCTTGTCGAGCCGGGGCAGCGTGTGAAGAAGGGCGAGAAAGTCGGCTCGGTGTGTAATCTGATCGGGGAGACGCTTCAGGAAGTCCATGTGCCGTTTGATGGCGTTGTGACCTTTCTCAGGGTACACTATTCGGTGAACGCGGGGGACACCCTGCTATGGGTCGCTGAAGCCTAGACTCGGGCTACCATTTTACTTTCAGCACAGTTTTTATATTACATCAACTGTATTTGCGAATCACAGATGCCTCATGGTGTATGACTTTCTATCGCTCGATGACATAGACGTTTCAGGCAAGACCGTTTTCCTTCGTGCTGACATCAACAGCCCCCTGGACCCCGGTAGCAAGCGCATACTCGATGCCACGCGCATCCAGGCAATAACGCCTACGGTCAAGAGCCTGAGCGAGGCAAAACTCATTATAGGGGCCCACCAGAGCAGACCGGGCAAGTACGACTTCACTAGTCTTGAAAGCCATTCCAAGGTACTCCAGATGTACCTGGAAAAGTCTGTCAAGTACACCGATGACATCATCGGGGAGGAGGCTCAGGAGTTGATCAAGGGACTCAAGGACGGGGAAGTTCTCCTGTTAAACAATGTAAGGATGAGAGAGGAGGAGAACAAGAAAGCCCCCGTGGAGGAGTTGCAATCAACGGAGTTCGTGAAAACCATGAGCCAGTACGTGGACATCTTCGTCAACGACGCGTTCGCGGCCGCCCATAGGAGCCAAGCAAGCCTAGTAGGTCTTAGCGTCAAGTGCCCAATGGCAGCCGGCAGACTGATGGAGAGAGAGCTTTTAGCACTCAATAGAGTGATAGGTGAGCCTGCCCGTCCGAGCGTCTACCTGCTTGGAGGTGTGAAAGTTGGGGACCGCATCCCCGTCATCAACAGAGTCCTTCAAGACGGGATTGCGGACAGCATCCTTATCGGAGGACTTGTTGCTGACAGCTTCCAGATGGCCAAAGGATTCATGGGAGGTAGGTACGAGGAACTGGACGACGCCGGGAAGGCGGAGGTCGAGGTCTGCAGGGGGATACTCGAAAAGTACCCTGACAAGATACATCTCCCGATGGACGTGGCATTGGACGTGAAAGGGGAGAGAGTCGAAGTGTTCATAGGCAGCATCACCGAGGAGAAAAACATCTACGATATCGGCCTCAACACCATTGCAAAGTTCACCAGTATCATAAACAAGGCGGGCACCGTGGTCGCGGAAGGCCCGCTTGGCATGTTCGAGAGGAGGGGTTTTGACATTGGAACCAAGGAGCTTCTTAGGGACATGGCCAGCAGTAAAGGGTACACGGTTGTAGGGGGCGGGCACATGGGTGGGATGACCTCGATGCTGGGAATCAGGGGCGAGATGAGTCACGTGTCCACCGGGGGGGGCGCCATGCTGAGTATGCTGGCAGGTGAGACCTTGCCCGTGGTGGCTGCCCTTGAGAAATCAAAGCAACGGTACGGTTAGACGAATCTTTAATAACTTCTTTACCGTACAGGTGTTCCGCTGGGACCGTGGTCAAGCTTGGTACGATTCTCGGTTTGGGTCCGAGAGATCCCCGGTTCGAATCCGGGCGGTCCCACCATAGCAAAAAGGTTTTAACGGTCGGTTCGGCTACAATGGTTGCGCGCCGGGTTGGCTGAGCGGTTTTAGGCGTCTGCCTGCAAAGCAGATCTACAGGGGTTCGAATCCCTTGCCCGGCTCCATTCTTCTACATGAGACTCGTTCCTGTACATGGTCTTGTCAGAAAATCATCCCTGTTCTATTCATTAGTATTATAATCAAAAAGGAGATCTCTTCTATCATGAAACGGAACTACCTCCCGGTAAGCATCGTCGTAGCCGTAATTGGTCTGGCGTTCATCCTGTACCCCCAGAGCATCGAGATGCATATCTCGCCAGAGCTTGTAACGGTCTGGGAGGGCACAGAAATAGCGGGTGGACCTGACTACGTTTACTCGTTCAGCCCAGGACCCAAGGCTATTGAGGACACCATGAGCCCCTATGTCAGCGTTTGGAGTAACGAGATGGTGACGCTGAACACCACGTTCACCATTAGGGAGGAAGGGGTAACCATCCTCAATCTCAATATCACCGACAACCCATCTGAGCTACTCCTGCCGGGCGAAGGCACGTACGATATGGACATAGAGGGAAATGTCCTTGAGAAGACAGATATAGAGGTTTACGCTGGCATCTATTTCCTGAGACATGTACCGTCGGAATATTACAGGTATTACCCATTCAGGTTCTTCGGGTACGGGATGTCGGCTATAGGGGCAATAGCCAGCCTCGTGTTCTACTTGAGAAGAGAAAAAGTGGCACCGTAATCATACCTTAAACCAGCCATATTTTCACATAAAAATTCCTAAAAACGAGCTTATTTTCATTATTAGGGACAGCAAAAGTCGTATTGGTAAATCATGTTAATGGCCGATAATAATTAGCGTTATAGTAAGTAACCTACTATTCGTGAAAAGATTCAAACACCCATCAGCCCAGTAATTTATATGCCCCCAGAAAAATACGCCACACTGGCCCTGATAAACGGGAAAATCATAACCGTTGACCCAGATGACACCGTACACGAGGCCGTCGCGGTCAATGGAAACAAGATCGTAGCGGTGGGTAAAACTCAGGATATCAGGAAATATGTTGGACCAGAAACAGAGGTCGTTGAACTCGAAGGAAAAGCAGTCCTCCCTGGCTTCATAGACAGCCATGTTCATCTGGTCGGGGCTGGAAGGCTTGCAGTCAAGGCCGAAAAAGAGGTCGATATCAAATATTGTGATAGCGTTGGCGAGGTCCTTGAAAAGATAGGGGAAAGGGCCAAGGTCACCCCCAAGGGCGAATGGGTCATCGGTTGGGGCTACCTGTGGAGCAGGTTCAATGAGAAGAGGGCACCTTTTGCGCACGAGCTTGACAGGGTAGCACCTGACAACCCGGTTCTGCTCCAGTTCAGTGCCATGGGCGTGGCGAACAGCGCAGCGTTGAAGATAGCAGGAATAAACATGAGTACCGTGCCGGAGTACGGGCACGTTGAGATGGACCCTGAGACGGGGAAGCCAAACGGCAGGCTCCAAGGAGGAGCCGCTGTCAGGCTTGTCTCGAACTGTGTCCCGCCGTGGGATATCCAGCCCATAGAAATCACGAAGAAGGCACTTGAACAATGGATCAAATGGGGCATCACGTGCGGGCATCAGGCTGGATCTACCAAGGATGATACCGAGACGTTACAGCTACTCAGGGAGCGAGGTGAGCTGGACATGCGTTGGAGACTCTACGTCCACAATATGACAGCCAACCTGGGTTACATGGACAACCTTATTGCCTTGGGCATTAGAAATGGGTTCGGTGACGACCTCGTGAAGATCAGCGGCGTCAAGCTGGCCCTTGATAGCATGGGGAGCATGGGCAACGCTGCGACCTACGAGCCTTGCACCGGGAACCCAGGGAAGCTGGGGATACTGCTTGTAACACCTGAGAAGCTGGCAGAGATGATAGTCAAGGCCCACAAGGCAGGGCTTCAAACCGCAACGCACAGCATTGGAGATAGGGCCATAGATATCAACCTCGACGCTATCGAAACCGCGCTCAAAGCCCACCCCGTGAAGGACCACAGACACCGCATCGAGCACTGCACGTACTGCGAGGAAAAGCAGTTGAGAAGAATCAAGGAGCTTGATGTACACCCCGGAGAGTCCAATTACATCTGGAACTTTGGAGACGCATACAAGTACCAGTTTGGGGAGGAGCGTAGCAAGCAGCTGTACCCCTATAAGAGCTTCATTGATTACGGCATCATCGCCTCGGCCAACAGCGACTACGGCGGCGGACCTTGGCACGGGAACCCCATCACCGGGATCTACTCGATGGTTACAAGGAAGACAGAGGGAGGAGACATAGTAGGACAGGGACAGGCGGTATCGGTCATGGAAGCCATAAGGGCGTACACCTACAACGGTGCGTATGCCGCCTTCGACGAGAATAAGCTGGGGTCAATCGAAGCAGGAAAGCTGGCTGACCTGATCATCCTCAACGACGATATCCTATCGGTGCAAAACGAGAAAATCATGGGTTTGGAGGTCATAAGGACAATAATGGATGGAATAACAGTCTACAAAAAGTAGAGAAAAGGACTAGTTGTTACCCTGACCCGGGTTACCCTTGTCTTTGTCAGGCTTTCCCGTGTCTTTATCTGGTTTGCCTGTATCCTTGTCGGGTTTACCTGTGTCCTTGTCCGAGTCCCCGCTGGACCCCCCCGAATTGCCTCGTTCTTTATCGTCTTTGAAGTTGGTCTTGGTCTGGTCCTTGTTTCCACGGGCCTTTGCAACCTCCGCGTCTAAGTCGGATGTATCTTCGCCCCTTGCAGCCTTTCGCTCCGATCTTTCCGCCATCTTACCGATTTTTGCTTCTAGCTTGTTCATAGTTCTGAACATCTGCTTGGACGCATCGTCATCCATGGCTTCAAAATCTTCATCCAGAGTTTCCGTAGCGTTATCGAGGTCATCTATAACACCATCGAAGGCACCTGCATCGATTTTTGTTTGGATTCTAAGGAGTTTTTCCTCAGCCTTGGATAATGCACTCATGGCTTTCACGGCGTCAGCAGAGGACAATGAGTCCTCAACTTCGTTGTAGTTCTCAAGCATTTGAGTTACCCTCTCTTGGAACCGTTCTTGGAATCTACCTACAAGTTGCTGCTTTGTCTCAGAAAGCTCGGCATCTGTGGGTTCCACGGGAATATCTTCCAAAGGTACTCCTGTCTCGCTTACATCACCCACGGCCGCAACGGGATTGTCCTTCTGGAACTTTTTGTACGCGTTCCTGAGCTGCTTCATGGCCCGGAGGTACTGGTTGGCCGCTGCCCTCGGGTTCGTCTTTGACCCAGCGCTCTCCATGGCGCTCCATGCGTGCACAAACTGGTTCATTAACGCCGGGTCAGTTCCGTCGGGTATTGTAGGCCCAGTATATCCTGATGGTATTTCAATCAAGACCTCGGTTCCGTTGAGTTCCAATCCGGCTCCAGCCGTGGCGTTTCCGTCAAAAGTAGTATCCTCATCCACCAACGGAGGCGGAGGAGTGACAGTAACATTGGAACCGGGAGGATCAAAAGTAGTATCCTCATCCACCAACGGAGGCGGAGGAGTGACAGTAACATTGGAACCGGGAGGATCAAAAGTAGTATCCTCATCCACCAACATTGGTGCACCGAAGATTAGAGCATATAGCTCAGCATACCTTGCCTCTGCATCGTTCTTCACCATCGCGTAGATAAGCGGGTCGATTTCGGTTGAAATTGACTCATCAACAGGAATTGTCTCGTTTCCTCCAGACAGGCCACCTCTAATGTCGGTTGAATTTCCCGTTGAGGTAATATCCGATGAGGGATCACCGGTTCCATCATCTGGAACAACCTCGTCTGACACGGTGTCCTGTGCATAGGATATTTGGATTAATGGAGTTGCCAGCAGTATGATGAGTAATGTTATTGAGATTAACTTTTGTCTCATCGATTTCACTTGGTCAATCGATATACCCGGCCCTATTAGAAGAACACCGAGGAACGTTTTGGAACGATCGTTCTGGTTTATCATTCTGATCTGATCCTAACCAGGCTCTGGTTGCCAACTTTTGTCTCTTCGATAATTTCCAGTCCCTCAAGTCTCCTAATGAGACGCCACGCGCTTGACCGGGGCATATCAAACCGGTCCCTGATCTCGGATGCAAACACCTCCCCGTTGTTCTCGGAGAGGAACCGGAGCACTTCCTTATCCTCAGTCCTGAGATTGGGATGTTCAGCTAGTATTTTATCCAAGTTGATAACTTTGGTGGAGAAAGAAGGCCTTTGGGAGGTTCCTTTATTCTTCTGCATAAACAGGTACCCACTAACACCTACGACTAGTACGACAGCCACTCCAAAGTATAGAAAACCGTTTCCTCCCGGCTCAGAAGACGCTAATGCAAGCTGCTCGGCTTGTCCCGCCGTCGCCACAGCATCAACATATGAACCGACATCGAAATTCTCTTGAGCGGTTTGAAGCAGGATCACGGCTTCGCTGAGCCCTACTGTGCGCCCATCAATCTGAGCATCTGATATAGCATCCTCAGCGTTATCGATTGCCGAGAAAGCCGAATCGTGTATCTGCACTAACTCAACCGCAAGCGAAAGTGCCTGTTCTGCCTTGGTCTTGGCGTCTAGGTAGTTCTCCTGATCATACAGAGCTTCGGCTTCAACCAAATACGCTTCGGGACCCGGTAAAGAGATATCAGCAATTTTGTCCTCGATGAAATCGGCTACCTCCGATATCGTGGCCTCCGCCTCGATCTGGTCTGGGTCCGGCTCGGGATCGATTTCAGGTAGGCCAAGGAGGTAAGAGACAGTCAGGTCGCCGGGATCGAAATCGAGGTATGTCTTCTCATCGATGGTTCCTATACCGAAAGGAAGTGAGCCGAGGTCCATTATTGCGGATCCTGCGGGTAGGATAATCCTGGTAGACGCCGGGCTCGTAAAGTTAAGCGTCCATAAAGCACCTTCCTTGGAGGTGAGTGAGGATGTTAGGTAAACGATGTTAAGCTCAAGGGCCCCAAGACTGTCGATGGAAGCCGTTGAGCCGTGGACGGATGCCTCGATGGGGAGGTCCTCGTCGTCTCTAACAACGAGATTGCTGAAGGAAGAGCCGAACAGCTCGACATCAACACGGACCTCTGTCGGGTCTGTCTCGACATCATAGACCGCCTTGACAGTGCCATCGTCGTACACTGTCAGTTCCAGATATTGTGGAGTAGCCTCTTGGGCATATACAGTGGTAACTGATGTAATTAGTAAAAGAGATAGAATGAAACTGGCTACTTTTCTCACAAATATGCCTCGAATTAGGTTGGGAAAAGTAGCATAAAAACTAGCCTACGCTAGGTTAGAGCTCAATTACAGGATTATCTTTACTGGCTATCCCTGTGGAGTAAGAGCCATCACAGTAAAGCTTCAATAGGAGGCGGAGATCATCCAGTGCTCCATGAATTTTTTTGGGAGATATCTCTGGGGACGCGTCGATAAACATCACCAGGTTGACCGTGTCCCCTGTGATCTTGGTCTCGTCGCAGTCCCTGTAGTTCCATCGCCTTGTCAATATCCGGGAGTCATCGGCATACACCGCCTCTCCGGGATAGGTCTCTTCCTGCTTGGATGCCCCAAGGGGAGTGAAAACCTCGTCCCCCTCGCTGAGTCTCAGCTTGATGGGTCCCTGAACGTGGTCTGTATCAAAGCCGCCCATGGGAATGATATGTTTAACGGAGACGAGGTTGTAGATGTCTACAGCAGCGTTTATCGTTGGCAGCTCGCCGGTTTTTATCGCCCTCCTGATTAGTGCCTCGGCGGACGGTCTGTAATCGCCTGGTTTTGTACCGAAGCTCCTGTACATCTCCCTCCAGGACGAGATGTGAGGATGTTTTGTGGGAGGCTGGTCACCTATCTGTCTTTCAGCCCCCTGAATTGCGTCCTCCTGGAGTTTCTTAAGACCGTCAACGGAGGTCTTGTTGTTGATTCCCAGCGCGGTGAGAACCCCGATATGAACGCCGTCGTATTTCTCTATTACATCAGTTATGTCAAACTTCAATCAATGTCACTCCGAGATAGCGTTGTCCTTCTTCAACGCGGTGATTTTATTGTCGTCGTACCCGAGTATGTTCTTAAGGATCTCTTCGTTGTGCTGACCGATGACGGGCGCCGCGGTTTTCACGTACGCGGGGGTTTTACTGAATTTAACCGGGAAATTCACGACCTTGACAGGTCCGGCGTTCTTGTGGTCTACCGTAGTAAACATATTCCTCTCGATGAGGTGTGGATCCATAACTACCTCGTCAACGTTGTATACGGGGGCAACTGGGACGCGGGCGGCTGTGAAGTATTTCATCGCCTCGTCCCTCTCCATCCCGATGACCTTCTCCTTGATCAGTTCCTCAGTTACCTCCTCGACGTCCATGTACTCGCGGAGGTCATCGATGAGCCTGGGGCTGAAGATCGCGAGTCTGATGTACCTGCCGTCCAGTGTCTTGAACAACCCGCCGAAGCCCCTGCCCATGGGATATTTATCCTTGATTTCATGGAGCAGCATTCCACTGAGATTGTAGCCCGTAATGGCCATGTTCAGCGAGGTCATTACGTCAAGCTGGGCCACATCGATAACTTGACCCTCGCCCACACGGTCCCTATGCCTGACCGCAGCGATGATACTCATTGCGGCGTACAAGCCCGGAGCCAGGTCGCCGACAGCCTGGGCCATCTCTATTGGAGGCCCGTTGATATCAACCTCGTCACCGGTGAGCCTGCTGTGGCCGCTCATGGCCTCAGCTATTGGCGCGAAGCTTGGGCGGGCGGTGTAGGGCCCGGTCTGGCCGAAGCCGCTCAACGCGGCATAGATGATTTTGGGGTTCAGTTCCTTGAGGACATCATAGCCAAGTCCGAGGCGTTCCATTGTTCCTGGCCGGAAGTTCTGTACGACAATATCAGCCGTGGGAACAAGTTCCTTGAAGACTGCGAGTCCTTCCTCGGTCTTCAGGTTCAATGTCATGCCCTTCTTGTTGAGGTTGAGCTGGTGGAACGTGTAGCTGCTGCCCCCAACCAGGTAAGCGTCCGCCATCCTGTCCACGCTGCCCCACGGAGGCTCGATCCGTATCACCTCCGCGCCCATATCCGCCAGCATCATAGTGCAGTATGGGCCGAACCAGAACTGGGTCAGGTCAAGTACGCGTATGTCTTCAAGAATCCTCATGTAGTTCACCCCAAGAGATTGGGGGAGCATCTAAAACCGTTACTGCCTGACTCGGATCTTCACGGTGTTGAACATGGGGCCCCCGCCTATCGGTTGCGGGGTTCCGTGGGATAGTCCGTTCTGGTGGTTGCCTTCCGAGTCAATGGCCTCCCTGGGGCACCAGATGACACCTCTTGAGACCTGCTTCGTCGGTTTTAGATCGACAACAAACTCGCCCAGGTCGTTGTATAGGGTAGCTTTTGCATCGGGGTTAAGTCCCATTTCCTCGACATCTGCGGGATTGATCCAGGCCATGCATGGGATATCGCCGTAGACTTCAGTGAACTGGGTGTGGGTGTAGTTCGGTATCGCGCTGTTCAGCATGATGAACTCATCTTTTTCTACGGGTATCTTCATCTGGACTGGTAACGCGGACACTCCCTCTGGCGCGCTTGTGGATGAGAACTCCATTTTACCGGTTCCCGTTGGGTAATAATCCAGTGGCCTGTGACGAAGCTGAAGCTCTTTTCCCTCCATCAGGTCGCTGAACGATCCATCTTCGAAGGCCTCCTTGAATCCCTCCGACATCTCCTCCCATGGATCTGCGTAAACCCAGGGCTCCTGGACGTCCAGCTTTTCGGCCATCGTCTTCATGAGCAAATGCTCGTCGATGCTCTCAGCAACAGGCCAGATGGCTCTCCTTCCCATTCGCACGTACGGGTGACTGTCCGAGGTGTAGATATCATCCTTCTCAAGGTACGTAGCTGCTGGTAATGTGACATCGGCGAGGTTTGTGGTTTCAGTGATGTGGCTGTCATGGACAACGAGGAAGACATCGGGTCGCTGTAATCCCTGGACGACTTTATTACTATCAGGAAGAGTCATGGCTGGGTTCATCCCGAATACGTAGACGAACCTAAACTCCCCGGCCGCAAGCCTCTCACCCAGGCTTATCATGCTTACCACCTTGGGTTTTTTCATGGTCAATCCTGATCCAGTTGAGTCTCCTCCAATATATCTGCCACTGGGGTTTGTGTAATAGATGCCCCGGTGCTGTCCGAGAAGAGAAGGAAGGAGTGAAACAGCTCTACATGACTCGGCCCCCGTCATGCTCTTGTTCAGCCCCAGCCCCAGCATAAACACGGAGGGTCCATTCTCTGTGAGCATCTTGCATAGCCTCTTGATGTCGTTCCAACTGACACCTGTGACGTTTTCAACCCGCTCAGGGGTCCATTTTAACGCCTCGTCCCGATATGCCTCGTAGCCGTGGGTGTGACTCTTGATGAAATCCATATCAACCAAATCGTTGGTGATGAGGTAGTGGGCTATCCCGTAAGCCAGCGCGACATCCGTTCCGGGTTTTGGTCCTATCCATTGATCGGATAACAGTGCTGTTTCGCTTTTTCTCGGGTCTACGACGACTATCTCAGCATCGTGATCGCGCCTGGCTGTCGCAGCTAAAGCCCATTGGTGTGGAGAGCTTGTCTTTGCGTTGAACCCCCAGAAGACGATAGTCTTCTTAGTGCAAAGGTCCTGTGGCTGGCACCCGTAACTGAGGCCATAATGGAGGTGGAGGCCGGCGTGACCGCTAGCTGAGCAGATGGTATAATCTGTCATTGTAACACCAAGAGCGTTCCAGAGGCGTTTCGAGTACCCGCTTGAGATGACTCCACAGTTCCCTGCGTAATCAAGGAGTAGGACGGATTCCCTGCCATGCTCCTCAATGGTCTGCCTGAGCTTGGAAGTGACGAGATCGATCGCATCGTCCCAGGAGGCCTTGGTGAATTCTGGTGATGAGTCATCCTTGCGGACGTAGGGGTACATGACGCGATCTCTGCTTTTTGTCCTTTCAGGGTCTCCTAAAGCACGTGGGCAGGTGAGGCCGTTAGTTACGGGGTTATCCGTACTGGCGTCTACCTTGATGATGGAGTCATTGTCAACAGTTACGTCAAGCCAGCAGGCGTCAGGGCAATCTCTTGCACACATCGTCTTTACAATTTTCACAATCTCACCGGAACAAGGTGATACGGTTTTCATGGATTAAATGAGTTGCTAGAAAAAGTTGCATATTTTCGTCAATTTTCAATCACGGATAACCAGAAACTATATTAAGCGCGTAACAAAGAAAGTGGTTTAAATTGGTGTAATTAATGGGATTCCGGTCAAAGTTTGAAAACGCGGAAAAAGCCCTCACCTTCAACGATGTTCTTCTTCTACCCGGTTGGACCACTCTTGAACCCAGCGAAGCTGATATCAAGATAAGGGTCACTACAAACGTGGAGCTAAACATTCCTCTAATTGCAAGCCCGATGGACACGGTCACTGAAGCTGAAATGGCCATTGCTCTGGCGAGGGAGGGAAGTATGGGCGTTCTTCACAGGAACTGCTCAGCAAAAGAAGAAGTGGACATGGCTAGGAAGGTCAAGAGAGCTGAAGCCGTCATAATTAGGGATGTGATCACGGTCAGTCCAGACATGACTGTAGCAGACCTCCTCAAGATGATGGAGGAACACAATATCAAGGGCTTCCCGGTTGTGGAGGGAGATGGTGAACTCCAGGGCATTGTCACCTGGAGGGATGTTCGTCTCGCGGAGAGCAGTCTGAAGATCAGGGATGTTATGACTGAGGAGGTTGTAACAGGCTCAGAGGACACCGAGATCGACGAGGCTATGCAAATTCTCCACGAGCACAGGATTGAGAAGCTTCCTATCGTTGACAAGAACAACAGAGTCCAGGGTCTGATCACTATGAAGGATATCACTCTCAAGGGCACTTTCCAGGAAGCGGTGAGGGACGAAGATGGAAGATTGCTATGTGCAGCTGCCATAAGCCCATTTGATCTTCCAAGGGCCAAGGCATTGGACAAGTATGTCGATGTGATGGTGCTGGATGTGAGTCACTTCCATAACAAGAACTGTTTTGATGCGGCAAAGTTGGTGCTCAAAGAGGTCTCGGCGGACGTTATCGTCGGTAACATCGGTACGTACGAGGCGGCTGAGGATATTATCACTCAGCTTGATGGAGTAGCAGGTCTCAGGGTCGGAATTGGTAGCGGTAGTATCTGCAGTACAAGCGTGGTGACACGTGCAGGGGCTCCAACATTATTCGCGACTAGTAACGTCGCTGATGCCGTGAAGGCCTATGGTGCAGATATTCCGATTATCGCTGACGGTGGAATCCGTAATCCAGGTGACGTAGCGGTCGCAATGGCGGTCGGTGCAAGCGCAGCCATGATGGGAAACGTTTTCGCGGGATGCCGTGAGAGCCCCGGTAGGCTTGTCGCCATGGAGGGACGGTACTACAAGGAGTACTACGGAATGGGCAGCGCAAAGGCGAGGCAGAAGAGGTTCGTTCAGGATAGGTATAGCAAGCCAAGCAAGTCTATCAACGAGGGAGTTGAGGGATGGGTTCCGTTCAAGGGACCCGCGAAGGACATTCTTGACGAGTTCACTGGTGGTCTGAAGGCCGCTATGGGCTATATGGGAGCCGCGACGATCCCCCAAGTCTGGGAGAAGGCAAAACTAGCTCTAGTCACCGAGAACGGTGCCAAGGAAGCCGCTCCGCATGATATCTTCCGCCCTGGTCCAAGCAGGACCATCTAATTATCTTTAACCAACCCTTTAATTTTGCATTTTTGTGTAAGACTAAGCTTATTACACCGTCGAGGTTGCCTTAATCATACAACGGTGTTTGAATGATCAAGAGGGCACTTATCAGCGTCTACGACAAGAGCGAGCTTGAGAGCCTGGTTACGGCCCTCGGCGAGTACGGCGTGGAGATTATCAGCAGCGGAGGAACAGCGAGGAAGATCCGTGAAATCGGGTACGAGAAGCTTGTAGAGGTAAGTGACTATACTGGTCACCCTGAGAGTCCGGGCGGGCTTGTAAAGACGCTACACCCCAAGGTTCATGGAGGACTTCTTCTCGACATCACTGATCCCAATCACAAGAAGTGGATGGATGAGAATGACGTGAAATCCATTGACCTGCTTGTCTCAAGCCTCTACCCCTTTGAGAAGGTGGTTGCAGGCGGGGCGGACCTGAAAAAGGCCAGTGATAACATTGACATCGGTGGGCCAACAATGACAAGAACCGCGGCAAAGGCGTCACTGCTCTACGACAGGGCGTGTATCGTCACTGATGTAGCCCAGTACCCTGAGATCATCAAGACACTGAAAGAGAACGGCGGGGAGTTTACAACCGAGCTGAGGAGACGCTACGCGTTGCAGGCGTTCAAACGCACAGCAGGTTATGACAAGTCCATCGTCGAGTACCTGGAGGAAACATAATGAGCAAGCCAAAATCACTGAGGAGAAAGTACAGTAGAGCCCTTGAGGAGGACTTCCCCGAGAGTATCAAGATCACCATCGGCGACAACGAGGTCGTCTACAGGAAGCATATGAGCCTAAGGTACGGCGAGAACCCCCACCAGCCAGCGGCGTTCTACAGCCCCATTGAGGGGCCGCTTACTGTCGGTGACATCAAGCTGCTCAAGACAGGGAAGGGTGGTCTCAGTATGACCAACGTCGAGGACGTCAACAACAGCATGCGGATCGTCAGCTACTTTGACCAGCCAGCTGTAGCCGTCATGAAGCACGTCAACCCAAGCGGAGCGGCTGCCCAGAACGGCGACGAGCCTCTGGTTGAGGTCTACCGGCGTGCACGTGACTGTGACGCGTTGGCTGCTTTCGGTAGCGTCGTTGGGTTCAACTGCGAGGTTGATCCTGTCACGGCGGAGGAGCTGATGAACAGCTACGTGGAAGGAGTTGTTGCCCCCAGCTATGCCGATGGCTGCATGGAGTTCTTCAACCAGAAGAAGAATATCAGGATAATGCAGGTTGATGGCATAGACACTGTCAGCAAGTACATCGATGAGCCGATGTGGCCGCTTGACATCAGTGTACAGGCTGACGGCAGTGTGATACTCCAGGCACCCATGCTTACCAAGCTCAAGTCTGTTGAGGATCTACGCGTCGTTACCGAGAGGGAGCCTACTCCACAGGAGCTGAAGGATCTTCTGTTCAGTTGGTATATCTGCATGAATGTGAGAAGTAACGGCGTCGTTCTGAGCAAGGATAACGCAACGATAGGCGTCGGTACCGGTCAGCAGGACAGGGTCACTGCGGTCAAGCTCGCATTGGAGAAGGCGGTCGGCAGAGGCCACGGCGACGAGATATCCGGCTCCGTTCTTGCGTCAGATGGCTTCTTCCCGTTCAGGGATAGCATTGAACTCCTCGCGGAGTACGGAGTGAAGGCGATTGTCCAACCAGGCGGTAGCGTCAGGGACAAGGATGTTATCGCGGCTTGTAACGAGAACGACATAGCCATGGTGTTCAGTGACGAGCGGTGCTTCCGCCACTTTTAATTTATTTTTTCTTATCTGCAGTTTGATTGTGATTTAATTTCTCCGTGTTTTGTGATCGCCCGTTCTATCTTTGGAACAAGAACCGCGTTATCATACTCAACTTTAACAACAAACACAACCACCCCTAAACATCACCCCCAGAATCGAGTCCATCTTGTCCCACTTGTCCATGGTCTACTATCTTACCTACATTCACACCTTTTTCTAGACGAGTTTGTGAACCCTGGACATCTGGGACACCTTGGACAAAATCTTCTTTATTCTTACTTAACTCAGTCCTAGAAAACTCACCAACAAGCACCGTTTTCTTGAGTTGTTCAAGAAAAGGGCAATCTGACAGAGGTACGAACTCATTATTTCAACAATATCTGTGGAAAGTTTGGGTCACATCCTGTATATTCTCGAATCTTTCATGAGATTCTACGACATGGTTGTTTCAGACCCTATTCACCGGGTCGCTCATGGCCTTATAGATCTCATTTCGTTCCAAAACTTCATCAAGCACCTGCAGTTGTCCTCTTTCCAGTGCCCGATCTATAGCCCCTCTAAAGTCCAGTTGAATATTCCACCAAGCTCCTCCTACGTGCAAAGAACCTCAAACAAGGTGCATTTCTGGGTTTTTCCGAGATAAAAGGGTCAAATACGATTTTAGGGGTGGTAAGACTTGAATGTCATATCGCTCTTAACTTTAAATGAAGGCCCCACCGAACACCGAACACTCAAATGTCCGTGAAAAAGAGGCAATAATCTAGAAAAACAACGCATCTATCAAACCGAACAACGAGCTCGAATATGTCCGCAGGTAATACAGCAGCACGACAGGAACAAGTAGAAAATAACACCTCACAGTAGAGTTCCAACCAGTACCACTTACATATCCTAGTTTGACCGTGCCCGCTTCGGGCCCATTCTTCAATTATTCTGGAGATTCCTGGGAGACTTGGTTCTTCATGTACCGATTAGCAAGAGAAGCGTTTTCTCAGAGTCGATTGATTAGTTTCCTCAAGATAAAGATTCTATATTCACCGGTAATGTTTCCATTTTGGTTATGGGAAAAAGGGATGCTAAGAGCCCAGATAAGAATTATGCATCCCGACTCAATGGACTCGTTGAGCAGTGAGGGCCTCCAAGAAGATCCAAGTAACCTGACTCCCATTCTTTCACGTCAACACCGTGTTCTCTAAGCGCCTGGTTGGTTGCCTTATTTCGGTCATAACCGATAACCATGCCTGGTTTTATAGTCACGATGTTTGAAGCTCCTCTGCTTTGCTCCAGCATGACATCTAAAAGATGTTCGACATCCCATGGGTCATCGGGCGTGCCGCCGACGTAGATGAGTCCGTCCTCTTCCAGCTTCTCCTCCTTCACTAAAAAGTCAAGAAGGCTGATCTCGTTCCTCAGTAGTTTTGGGTTGCCACCATCGTTCACGTACACACCTGTCCTGCCGAGAGAGGCAAAGTGTTCCGGTCGAACCAGAGGACCGATGTCTCTTCCATGCTCTACACTTTGCTTTGTGATGGCCTCAAGTGTCTTTAGAAGTAGTTTCTTCGGTGGATAATTTTTGAGGACGTTTGTGTCGTAGATGTATGGCATCACAAGTGCCTTTCCCTTGTCGGGGTAGTTGATGGTCACATCCAAGTGCATGTAGTCAACAGCCGGATAATCGGCCAAGTTCACGGCTAGCACGTACTTCAAGTCACCATCTGGGTCCTCGGCGAACAGCCTCTTCGCGGTCTCGACGACGCCGGTCACCGTGCTCCTCTGACCTACGCCTATCGCGATAGTCTCAGGATCAATGATATGCGTGTCACCGCCCTCAACGCATGGGGGCTCGCTGTACACACCAAGTGCCTCGTTGGCGTCATACACGATTTCCACGTTTTGACTCAACACTGGATCATACTCATAGCAAAGTTTGACCACCCGAGGTTCGTATCGCCTGCTGTATCTTCTCATGTTGCAAATGACGGTTCCCACCTGAGTTGTGAAGCTGGTGTCTCTTGTGTAGGTCCACGCAACCCTCCTGTGATCAGGGATTACAACTTCCTCGGTCACCGGATCCCAGAAAGGACGAGAGGGATAACCCCACATGAGGTTTTCCACAGTAAGGTCCTCCGGCTCGGGCTGAATGGGCATGCCCATCCAGACATCGTCAACCATTTTGCTGAGCTCGGCGATGGTAGCATCCTCGATAATCTTGCCCAGCATCTCTTTGACCTCGAAGACTTGGACGCCCTCCTCCTTCAGTATGGTGGGAAGTTGGAGCCACTGGTCGTGGCCAGGATCCATCTGAGCGTGGGGATCTCTTGAAACATAATGCGTGCTGGACTCGATGCCAGCAAAGGGCATCTTCTTGGTCCATAACTGCTCGGTGCTATCCTGTATCAAAACTGCGTTGAGCCTACCTGACTCGGACTTGACTGTCCACATAGTACCTGCTTGGAGGCGGTGGCTATAGGATTTGTGGAGACCATCACAATAGATTCGTTACAGTTACCCTTGATGAATGAAACTAACTTGCCTCGCTTTTGTAATAATAAGGATCTTAGAACACGCAGATTTAATCCAACAATACAAGTATTGTTGCATCTATATGAGACAAAACCCGTTAAAACGGTTCTAAGCTAAAATCAGACAAGTAAAAGAATAAAACCGCCTCAATGGACTAAGGACATATTGAAACGCTATCTGCGACTCGTCGCCCTTTTGGTAGTGCTAACATTGAGCGTAGGTATGCTCTCGTCAGCGATCTACATACTGGGAGATATTACCAGGTTGGACTTGGATGAGAGTCCCCCGACCTCAACACTTGGGCTCGCAGAAGCCCAGGGCCTTGGAGGGAGTGAGCAAGAGGCACAGATCGGTTTTGAACAGCAGAAACCCCAGGGCCCCGTGCTCAGGATAAGGTTCTCAACGCGAAACAAGTACCTACGTAGGTATGCGGCATACAATTACAGCAACGGTTTCTGGAATAAGCCAACAGACATGGTAGCCACCGAATACAAAGGCGAGTTAATCCCACAGGACCCTTCTTGGCCAGATACTTACACAAAAGTCCAGTTTCAGATCACTCCTATGGTAAACCTGACAGGGTACATCTTGTCAGCGCAGAACACAAACAATATCACGTTCTCCAATTCGCTCAACTACTATGAGGAAATCCAGAGCTTCGAGGCTACGGAACGGTACGATGACTCGTACAATGTAAGTTACAAGCTTTACGAATACAGTGAAGCTGCTCTCAGGACTAGTCACGCGATAGGACCACCCGAAGCACTTGAGGTTCCAAGGGACCTTGTATCTGATCTGACTTTACTCGCGGAGAGCATCGTGGAGGGAGAATTAACCGATTATGGAAAGCTAGTAGCCATCAGAGAATATCTTATTGAAAACTTCGAATTGAACCAAGAGTTCACTCCTGCCCCATCAATGATCGATCCCATCAGGTGGTTTCTCTACAACCAGAAAGCCGGAGTTGGTAGCCACTTCAACAGCGCGTTCATCGTCCTAGCCAGGTGCATTGGAATCCCCGTGAGGGCAGTTATAGGATACAAAGTTAACGATAAGATGGAGGTACAGTACGTGATGCCACAACAGGCATATATGTGGGCTGAGACGGAGTTTGAGAATCTGGGTTGGGTCACTATCGACGCTACACCTGTCAACCTCGTGGATAGCGAATTCAACGTTACAATGCAGCCTACTGTGACCAACATCACGGGTAGCGACCCCATCGCCATAAGGGGGAAGCAGTTCAATGTATGGGGAACGGTCCAGACGCTAAACGGTTCCGCCGTCAAGGAGAGCCAGGTCGAGGTCATGCTAAAGATGAACAAGACGGACCTCAACGAGACGGCTCTGATCGTGGGCGTTGGCTTCGTCGAGGACGGCCTGTTCAATGTCACCTGCGATGCCACAACAGAGATAATGGTTGGAGACTACAACCTCATTGCCCACACACTGGAGACGCCAAACTACAAGGAGTCATGGAGTGACCCACCCCTCAAGGTAATGGCCGAAACCGTCGTCAAGATAACTGGACCCAGACAGGTTTACCAGGGAAGGAACATTACATACAGGGGAAGTATAATTGACCCTAGTGACGGGAGCCCCGTGATCAACGCATCATTGCGAATCAACTATCTTGACCAAGAACTGATCCTCACCAGTGACGACTATGGAAAAGTGAGCTTCTTGGCCATGTTCCCAGAAAACGGGAAGACCAACATGAGTCTCGGAATGCCCGAGGCAATGTACTTTCTGGGCTCGGCAACAAACATGGGGATCACAGTCATAATTCCGCCCCCGGATGCCAACAACATAATCGCATTGCTGTTCACGTTCCCGTATAACATAGGCATGGCGTTAACGGCCGCTATTGGTGTTGGCTTCTACGCCGCCAATAGGAGCAGGCGCATACAGGACGAGATTGTAGATGAGGAGCCAAGGGCCAGGATTGAGCCGAAACGGGAGTACATCGGGTACGAGGACGGAGTGCCTCTTGAGTACAGGTCATATGAGGAGGGCGTGGTCAAGCTGTTCAACAGGTTCTACGTCTCCATGCAGAGGATATACCCGGACATAGACGACACCATGACTCCAAGGGAGTTCCAGTACGTCTTACTCGATAGGCTGCCCATGCACGCCGACGCGTTGCTGGAGGATCTCGTCTCAAGTTACGAGATAGCTATGTACAGCAACATAACACTGAGTCAGGAGGACTTTAAGCGTACAAACGCGACAATAGAACTTGTAATCGAGCTGATGAAGAATGGAAAAAGAGACTAGAAGCGGGCTGATACGGGCCACAGGGGCATATTTCGTTATCGCGTCTATAATGGGCATCCTCAGCTTCGGCTCAACCTTAACAGTGGGCGAGATTGGCAGCTTCTTGCCGTACATACCACCCGATCTTTCACAGGTTGGAGTCTACGTTATTTTCGTTCCGCTACTTGTGGGTATCAGTTTCTTTTACATATCAATACTCATCGGGGCATTATTCGAGGGAATTATCAACAGGGTCATTATTAGTGGACTCTACGCGGGAGGTTTCTCTTCATTCATCGTGGTTTTCATGATTATCCAGCCCATGAGCGAGACCACCCAGGTCGCAGGATACCTGTTCATGGGATCTTTTGCAATATACTTCATCTACTCGATAATATCAGTTATAGCCGAGTTACGGGACCAGCATTACCTGAAAGTCATATCGGGTGCACTGACCATTTTCATCATTGGCCAAGTCTGCGTCCAACTGGTGGGTCTTTACATGGTCTCACCAGGCGTACCTGAGACAGAACAGGTGACCTTAATCAAGGAGATGCTGAACATAGGCTTCGGTGTAGCCTCCGGGATAACCCTTGTCGGGATATTCAGGGACAGCAGAAACGTCTACTTGTCCCAGTTCGGCGGGATCGCTTCAAACTACTTCTTCGTAACGGCTTTGAGCCTCATTGGCACCCTCTACCTCAACTTTATCGGAGGCAGACTCACAGAGGTCAACCCAGTCATCAAGCAACTGAGCCCTTACATCGAGTGGACGGGCGTCGTGATAGTGGGAGCGTTCATCTTCACAGTCATGAGGAGAGGTATGACCGAAACCATGATGGTCCCCACCGAGATAGGTGACTGGGGCAAACACATACAGGACACGAGCAGCACCAAGGGAAAACAACTCAAGGACTTCACCGAGATGATAAAGGAGTTCGTGGACAGGGGTCAGAAGGAGAGGCTCACCGTGAAGCTGTTCAGGTTTCTCAATGAAAATAGGGCATCCGAACCCGAGATGGGTCAATGTCTGAAAGAGCTCATCGACTATGAGAACCAGAAACATCCCAACTTTGCAAAGAGGGGATCGAGCAAGAAGGTGGACGAGAACAATCGGGAACGGAGGATGCTTGTACTATCACGCACCGTTCAACACATAAACGGGCTGGGCCTCGGCGCATACAGAAGCAAGGGGCAGAACCAAGAAACAGAGGAGATTAAGGAGAATTAAAAATGCAGGCAATGCACGTTGACAGAGTGAGGGCGATCAGCAACGCCATACTGGAGGGCCTGGGAAAGGTCTACGTCGGCAAGAGGATGACACTCACAAAGATGATGGCGGCAAGCTTCGCCAACGGACACGTACTTTTCGAGGATTATCCTGGGCTCGGCAAAACCCTTCTCGCCAAGCTATACTCACGGATCATCGGGTGCCAGTGGAGCAGGGTCCAGTTTACACCGGACCTGATGCCCGCCGATATCCTGGGAACCAAGGTCTGGAAGATGAAGGAAGAAACATTCAGCCTCGAAAAGGGGCCCATATTCACAAACGTCCTGCTTGCAGACGAGATCAACAGGAGCCCACCGAAGACACAGGCGGGCCTACTGGAGGCCATGGAGGAGCGTCAAGTCACCATTGAGGGTGAAACCTACAAGCTCACCAAGCCCTTCATAGTAATCGCTACCCAAAACCCCATCGAGATGGAGGGAACGTACCCTCTCCCAGAGGCACAGATGGATAGGTTCCTACTTAAAATGAGCATGGGTTACGTTGAGACCCTTAACCAGGAGAGCCTAATCCTCAAACGAAGGATATTTTGGAAGCAGGACGACCCCACCCAACTCATACAGCCTGTCACCAACCAGCAGACCTTCACAGCGGTACAGAATTACATCGAGGAGCGTATCTATGTCGATGACAAGATCATCGAGTACATCAGCGAGATAGTGAGAGAGACAAGGAAGCATCCTGTAGTGGAGGTGGGAGCAAGCCCAAGGGGTGGACTAGCGTTATTGAAAGTTGCGAGGGCACATGCTGCCATCACAGGAAGGGCATTCGTCACCCCCGACGACGTCAAGATGTTCGTCCATGAAGCACTCGGTCATAGGATCATCATGAAGATGGAATACATCCTTGAGGGAAGCTTCAGCGTAGGTGCAGTGCTCAACGAAATCCTTGAGAACATAGAAGTACCCAAAGAGTTCGTGGGAAAAAGGTAGAGACAATGCTTACCCAGGACACCCTAGAACTAGTAGTCACGTCAGTGGTCTACATAGTCTTGGGCATGTTCCTGGGAAACATGATCCTCGTCACCCTAGGCCTCGCGCCAATCATATTCCTATCAATTGCGGTTATCATAGGCCAGCCAACGGTATCACACGTTGAACGGATCGGCAAGGACCTAAAAATCAACGTGGATGACAAGATAAGTGACAGCATACATGTCAAGATAGAGGGCGGATCTGGGCTTGTAACAGTGAGCGACACACTACCCATCAGCTTCGCCCTTGAGGAGGGAAACAACTTCAAGGCGATCTGGAAGGGAATGAACGCCAAGACAATTGAACTCAATTACACCGCTCTATGCGCCAAGAGAGGGTACTTCGACCTCAGGGAGATAACCTACGAGGTGCGCCACCCGCTCCAAGTCAACGCCAATACCCTGGGCGTGCTCAACGCCAAGCGAGCAGTCATAGTTCAGCCCCACCCACTCTTTGTCAGAAAGATAAAGAACCACAAGAGCGTCAGCAGGATACCAATGCCCATGGACGCCCGTTTCAGGTTCGGGATACAGACCACCGATTTCAAGGATATCAGAGATTATGGCCCAGGGGACAACTACCGAGATATCAACTGGAAGGCATCAGCCAAACGACTCAGCAGGAACAGCAGCAAGTTCGTGGTCAACGACTACGAAAAGGAGGGCAAGAAGGTAGTCTGGGTCTTTCTAGACAGCGCCGTACACATGGCCCTCGGAACCACGGTGAACAACACCATGGAGTACGCCATAAGGGCGGCCTTGGGATTCACGAATTTTTACATTGAGCGCGACTGCAGGGTGGGTTTCTGCGTCTATAACCACGACGCTACCCAGTGGGAGGGCCCATTCACCAACAGGAATCCAGTGAAAGTAGGGAAACTGGACCTTGACCAGGTAGAGATAGAGGTACCGGCTGACCCAGAGGACACAACAACCAAACATGTCCACAGGGAGCAGACCAGGGTACTCTATCCGGATACTGGAAAACGGCAGCAGTACAAGATAACCCGTGAGATGCTCCACGTCGACATCAAGTACAGCACCGAGAGCCTCAGGGAGGCCATCCACAGCTGCAGAAGATACATCGTAGGTACCCAGCCCCTATTCATAGTCATAACGATGGTTGAGGCCGCGCATCTCCAAGGAATCCAGGACGGTGTCAAGGAGCTGCACAAGTATATGGGCAGGATAGGGGGAAGACCCAGTATCATCCTATTCAATGTCCAGGGCTACAACGTCGCGGCCCAGACGGAGGAGGAAAAGATAGCGGCCGGCTTTCTCACATACCACACTAAACCCTATCATAGTATTCTGAGGGGAATGGGGTGCACGGTTATCAACTGGGACCCGATTGAGGAGAGCTTCGCGAATGCCCTCCAGAGACAGAAGGTGAGCGGATGAAGGAGAACCTGCTGAGAACCCTGGAGGCACTCATCGCGTTTGTGGCTACGTACATGGCTGCAGTCACCATGGTTCAGACAACCCTGTACAACAAGTTATTGGACAAGGTTTCAAACTATTTCGGACCGCCTCTGGAGCCGTATTTGCCTTACATAAACATCGGTATTATCGTTTGTGTATTGTTCCTGGCAATCACATTCTGGAGAAAAGGCGACGAAATATGGTTTGGACGTCTTTTTAACATGAATATGCTCATGTATTTTCCAGCGGTTCTTGACTTTAGCTCTTTCAACTGGATCGGACTCATATTTAACCTGACACCTACTCCTGGGCTCAGTGGATTCTGGGTCTTTGGGGTAGGTCTACTTCTGCAGGTGACGTATCTATCACTCAGATACACGGTACGATTCAGGTACACGAGAGACGAGCTTGAGGGAAGAGGAGCAAGCATGGAGGATATCGACGCGGTAACGGGAGGCCAGGTAGGTTATCTGATGTTTTTGGTGACACTGACGATAGCTGCGACCTCATTTGTTTACATTTCGCTACCTTACATTACTCAGCTTGCTTCAAAACCTCTTTCCAATCTCCCCGTGCCCCATATGGTAGTTGGGTTGCTTGTGGTAGCCTTGATAGCCGCTACGCTGGTCTACTATCTCAGGAGCCAGGAAGACTAGAGGATGTCACCGGGCTCATAGGAAGCTGCCTTTTTGTGCCTCTCAATCAGTTCCCAGCATTTCTTGATAACAGCATCTATCTGACTGTTAGCGTTCCCGACAAAGTGTATTTTATCCAGAAGAATCGAGTTTAGCGAATCTTCCGTGATCCCGGCTTTCTTGAACAACGGCTCCGAGGCGAGGTTGACCATCAACCTGTTACCCGAAGCCCCCAGCTCTCTCATTCCAAGTGCCTCGGCGATAGCGTGTTTCTTGATGATGCTGTGGGCTTCTTCGCGGCCGATACCGCTCTTTACAGCTATTGCCAGAACCTCGGTTGTGGCTAGGAAAGGTAGGTAACGGTCCACCTCTTTTGATATGACGGCGGGGTATGTCCCCATCTGGTTGAGCACGTTTAGGGTCGTCTCAACTATCCCGTCACTAGCGTAGAACGCGTCTGGAATCAACACCCGCCTTATGGCGGAACACGAAACATCTCCCTCCTCCCACTGATCACCGGCTAAGCGGGAGGCACCGTCGGCGTACATCTTGACTAACTCGCTCAGAGCACAGACCCTCTCGGTGCTCCTTGTGTTCATCTTGTGAGGCATGATACTGCTGCCCACCTGCCCATCCCTGAACCCCTCGGTTACCAGCTCGTACCCAGCCATCAATCTAATTGTCTTGGCGAAGTTCTCACAGGCCGATGTCAAGGCTGCGAGTTGTGATATAAGCTTGTAGTCAAGGCTTCTGGGGTAGACCTGCCCAGGAGAGTTAAGAACCTCCTTGAACCCAAGCTTATCGGATATAATAACCTCCAGATCCAGTGCCTTCTCCCGACTTCCCAGCAGTTTACCCATGTCAAACTGGGTACCAACTGGTCCCTTGATGCCACGAAGAGGATAATTCTCGATAAAAACCTCGAACTCCATTAGATGGAGGTATAGTTCCTCGGCCCACATGCTGAACCTCCGACCCAGCAAGGTGGTCTGTGCCGGCTGGTGGTGGGTCCTTGCGGTAAGCTCTATTCCCCTGTAATCCTTTGCTTTGTCAAGCATGTGCCTCAACACCGAGACATATTTTCCATGAATGATCCGTGATGCTTCCATGATTTGAAGTTGTTCAACGTTGTCAGTGAGATCCCTGCTTGTCATACCCAAATGGATGAACTCGTGACCACCAGCTGCTTGGTTGAATGCCTCGATACGTGCCTTCACGTCGTGTTTCGTCCTCAGCTCGATCTCGTTGATAAGGCCGAGATCGATGTTGTCTCTTGCAGAGGTATACGCTTCCACAACTCCTTCAGGGATATCCAGCCCAAGTTTCTTCTGGGCTGACAGCACAGCGATCCAGAGGTCGCGCTCGGAACCTACCTTGCCTTCGTCGCTGAAAATGTGATTGATCTCTCCTGTGGCGTACCGTTTGCTGAGCACGTTGGGATTCAAGGGATTCACCTGACAAAAGATACGGTTTTGAGATATAATAGAACTGGTTTTGGTATGATACGACGATTTGTAGATATCAATAAAAAAAGAAAAACGCCTCATATCATGGGAGCTAATCTAGCCTAATACGACTCAAAGAACTGTTTTCAGCAAAATCATAAACAACAAGATACAATTCACCATATTGATCAAACAAACTCTGCTTAATCTCCAAAGTAACAATCGACGTACCAAGAGGAATCTTCATTTCATCCAGAACCGAACCATCATAATCATTGAAATCAGAAACCAAGTACAACTGATTTACATCCCCAGAAACTTGAACCCATATTCTTAGACCTGACTCTGATTCCTCAGTACGTAGAATATCCACTAAAGGAGGAGAATCATCAACAAGATATTCGAGTCGAAAGGCATATTTCTCACGAGAAAAAATGTGTTGAAGAGGTTGCCCGCTTTGGACAGAGGTATAATTATACGGCAAATCCATGGCTACGCATATTGTAGGCGCTATATCTTGAAGCCCCAAAATCGTACTATTTCTATTAATTGAAGTACTCATATCATTTGTAAGAAGCCAAATCAAAGGCTCATGTTTATGGGTCTTTTCTTTTTTAAGAAATCCATGATCGGTCGTTAGATAAATCTTGGTCCTATCAAGAACACCAGTTTCATTAAGTTTTACGATTATTCTGTTAATTTGCTCATCAACCAACGTAAGATTATTTTTCCACTCAACGCTACCTTCTCCAGCTCTATGCCCACTCTTATCAGGGTCTCTGAAATGGAAAAAAGCGGAAAAATGTGTTTCTCCATATTCTTCTAGAAAGGATAAACAAAGATCCCCGGTTTCTTCACTAGTCTGTTCTTGGATATTGACATAATCTAATTCTTCTAAGGCAGTTTGGTTGAACACAGGGTAGATATTTTTGTATTTTCCAGAAATGAATCCAGTTGCTATTTCATTACTACCATACTTTTTTTCAGCTTTTTCTAGGATAGAATATCCAGTTGGAAGCTGGTTATAGACGAATCCATTACCGTAGATTCCTGTCTCTGTTCCAAGGTAACCGGATAACATTGTGGCATGCCCGTTTTTGGTTTGGGTGTAATATGCATAATTTGTTATATTATATTGGAGCCATCCTTGGTTCAGTAGACCGTTTATGGTGGTAAGTTCTTCTTTATATTGATTGAATCTTTGTCTACTGAAACCGTCAATGGAGATGAGAATTACATTAGTTTTGTTGTTTGAGGTTGAGTTTTGGATTGAACGGTGACTATATTTTAGGTCATCGCCAACAGTATACTGTTCATTAGAGAGGTTTTCTGTTTCTTGGAATGGTTCAGTTTTATTGGGCTGTATTGTCCAGTCAAGGTAAGAGGAGCCAGCGAGCAAGGCACTTTCTACAATTTGATCGCCTAATCTCTTTATGGTCTGGCGCTGACCTTCACCCGCTTCCTCAAGAATTTGAATTTCTTCTTTTAGCTGTTTGATATTATCATTTTGCGTCTTGGTTAGTGCCTCCAAGTTTGAATTGGTTTTTACTAAATCACGGTAATTTGAATCAAAATTTGGTTCTATTCTGACTCCTAAAGAGATTCCTAATATGAGTAAGATTATTAATCCGAAAGAAAAATGTCTAAAATCCACATACTGTAGACACTTGCTTCTATTTGTTTAATGTTTTGATATTAAAATTGAAAATACTCTTGAATGTTGAAGGAGCACGTATCCTAGTTAATACTTCATTCGTTTATTTCGGAAACTTCAAATAAATTGAATTAAAATATCATTAAGGAGATATATAAAATCATTAAATGATAAAACCTAAAAAAATAATTGATAGCATATCAAATAAAAAGATAGATACTAAGGAAACAATTTCAATATTTGGCTCTCCTCGATCAGGTACAACCTGGATTATGAATGTATTTTCAGCTTTAAAAAACTACAAATCAATTTTTGAGCCATTTCACATAAAATGGTATCCTGAATTTCATGCTCTAAACCTTTTCCCTAGACCATATTTTGGAAAGGACGAGCAATCCAAAGAATTAAGAAAATACATCATCAATTTAATAAATGGAAACATAAGAATAGGTAATACCAACTTTCGATATAAAGAAACTATAAATAGAATTAGAGCAGATAAAATCATACTTAAATTTGTGAGAGGAAATAGAATTTTACCATGGTACTGTAACAACGTGCCTGAATCAAAAATTAATGTTCTTCTACTAAGACATCCTATGTCAACAATACAATCACAAATAAAAAGTGGAATGAGAGGATATTTTAAGAAAAAAAATGAAACTCTTCAAAAAGATGTGATAAAAAAAGAAATTTCCAAAATATATGAAATAGAACATATTAAAGAGAAGATATTAGGCGATATGGATAATTATAACGAATATGAAATGCTGGCTCTAACATATGGTATAGATAACTATATTCCAGTTGAATCAGGAGTAAAAATACACATCATCTACTATGAAGATGTGTTTAGCAATGGGTTATCATCCATCTATGATGTTTTAAATAATAATAGAATCGAATACGAAAACAATAGGTTAGAAAGAGAACTTGGAGTACCCAGTCAAACAACGCACAAAGATACTGAAAAAGAATTTAAAAATCAATTATCGAAGTGGACTTCATCAAACGAAATGAAAGTTCAAGAGGAAAGAATTCGAAATATCCTTCATTTATTTGAAATAGATTTCAATAACAAATCCTATTCCATTTTGGAAAATAAAATAACTTTTTAATTTCTTTATGGATAATGAAAATAGTGCCTGACTGACTTTCGATCGTGTTCAATACGAGAGAGGATCCCTTTTTCAACCATTTGAGGGTGGACTAGAATCAATAGTTCATAATACGGATCTCTTCGGCAAACTCATCTGCTATAATCTCAATTTGCTCTTCATTTAGAATTTCGGTATAGGGTCTCCTGTCTTTCCGAAATCCGCTTTTTGCTCTTACACCCAACGATCCCCCCCATGGGATTCCGAGTTCATGAAATATCTCGGCAAGTTCGTGGGAGAGATTCTCATATTTTATTATTTTATTTACAGCGATCTTTCCATCTAGAGTATATCTTTGAAGATCTTTTGGAAATATACCATTAGCAAAGTAATCATCAAGGGTGTTGATGTTATTCTTCCACTCTTTCCACATATAAAATTGAGAAAGAGTCTTATCCCAGGGATTTCTCTCAACGCAAAATTTGTAATAACTTTCCCAGACATCATTAGATACTCTCGCCTTAACTAACCTAGAGGGGATATGATTCCAAAATTTTCTGCCCTTAATGAAATCAGACAAAGCAGCAGTTGAAGAATTCGCATTCGACAAAATCTCGTTAAAAGGATTGAATAAACCTCTGTAATTCTGAGAGACATGGCCTTCTACAGGAGGGTTGATTGGCGTGAAAACATCGTTATCACCCTTATACTTGCTAAGATAAGTTTCAATACTGGTTCCAGCTATTTTTCTGTTCTTTATAAAAATGAACTTGTATTTGTGAGAGATAATCAAATTTGATACATGGTCGTTCTTGTTCTGAACATTATTAAGAGTAATCCTGAAAGCGAGATATTACTCCAATTCTTGATATTGAAAAAAAACCAAAGTAAGATCAGTACTGTCGATTTAAATTATTTAATAAAGTAACAACAATAGGAAGTGATTTGGTTTACTTTACTTGGAATACATCACGGAGGAAACTCCTACCATATCCAGACCTTTCATTGATGTTGAACAACTCAAGTAGGGTCGATCCAACATTGATACTACAGTTGTATTGTTCAATTTTCTTGTTTAGCACGTTTGGTCCATAAATGATCAATGGAAGATGTCCAAGCTGAGGAGTTACCCCATGGGGTCCTGGGCTATGACTCCAGGTATAGTTCTCTCCGAACATTTCACCATGATCACTTGACAGGAAGAAAATACACTCAGGATTACTTTTGACAAACGCTTCAATACATTTGTCCATGTACATACATTCAGCAGCATATAATTCCTGAATTCTCTTCAGCTCAATTGAGGTGAACTCGTGACCACTACCTTGAAGAGATTTCAAAATAAGATCGTAAAGTTTTATGGCTTCTGTTTGCTCAAAATTGTCTAGGTCAGGGGGGCTGTATGGAATATGTGCATCCATCAACTGAACCCAGAGAAATCCTTCATCAATCTGATCAAGTTTTTTTTGTGCATGATTAAGAATTGCCTCTGCTCGTCTATACGGAACATTGAACGACTTCCTTCCTATAATGGCCCTTCTTAAGGGCCTGGTCTTGTCCCAAAGACCTGCATCTTTCAGCTTTCGACGAAGCCCGGTTTTTACTGGGGCCATTTCCGTACCCATGTCGGTATATTCTTTAAAGCATTCTTGGTATTTTTCCTGAACCAGTACAGCATTGCTATGGACGAGTTTGTTATCTACACCACTTTGGGTCATTTTGTATGGGAAGCTCTCCTCTTTATCGAACTTTCTTTGACCACTGAGGAAGTGTGGCATACTCCATTTCGTGTGTCCACCATCACCAAAAAACATCGTGTAGTTTACGCCTTTTTCTCCCATTTCGTGTGTAAAAGGCATTATTTCTGGATTAACGTGATCGTATCGAAGTGTGTCACACATAATAAAAACTGCTTTCATTGAGATACTCCCAGTCTTTTCATTAGATAGTTCAATCTTTCAGCCTCTTCCTTTTGTGAATACCGACGAATAAAGTCTAGGTTATGGCGTTCCGGTCCTTTTCCATTCAAATAACCGTTCAAAAAGGCAACTTTTTTCATCCCTTTCTGAATAAGGGCTTGGATCAATACCCCCCTTAACGGATACTGTTCCTGTCGTCTAATTGTTCCCGTGTTGTATGCTTCACGAAGGGTTAAGACACTGTCACGAAGCTCTTCGTAGGTTATGGTTTCATCAACTGAGACATCAAAGCCACTCTCAAGCAGCCATAACAAGGTCCATCGATCCCAGGCATAAACTTCTCTGATATCATTCGGATTGATCGCGGATCTCCTGTACATTATGGCCCCATTCCTTGGCAACGTATGGAACTGTCTCATGTTCGCGATACCACTACATGCGGCGATGTTCTTGTTATTGATGAAATGATCAATTAGAGTGGATGCGTAGTCCGATGTCATGATTATATCTGCATCTACTTTCAACACGAGAGATGTTTTGGTGTTTAAAGCTGAGAGTCCAAGCTTGAATGCCCTAACCCGGTTCAACCATCTCTGTTCATGTTTGGGTTCGGAGGAGAATATATTCTTAAAATTATACTCGTCAATAATGGCCCCAGTCTTGTCCGTGCTATTATCGTTCACAACGATTACCTCATCTGGTAGGTAGGTCTGAGACAGTATCGAATCAAAGCATCGAGGAAGGTAATCCGCATCATTATAAACGGTTACAAGTAAAGAGTAATTCATAATTTGGTTATTCCTGATGCAAATGGTCAATACACGTAAACATATTCAAGTTTTATGCAGAGATATGTATTCCACTGCATAAATTAAGTTGAAATGTGTTAAACACCAGTTTAATAATTTCATTAATATTAATAACTTGAAATACCTAGATAGGAAAAAAGACGTAACACATGATAAATTAGGGATAATCGTATGGATAAAAAACTAAAAAATCAACTTCAGAGGTCTGCTCGTGGTAGTCTCATTCTAGTGATTTCTAGACTATCATCCACAGTTATCATGGCAGCGGGAATGCTAATTGCTGCAAGAGTTCTAGGGTCTACAAGATGGGGAGTTTTGAATATTGCTAATAGTGTTGTTAATTTTGCTGCGAAATTTCAGAACATCAAAATAAGACCGGGTTTAGTGAGGTACATTTCAAGTCTACGACATGAAGGTAAAGAAGGCGATGTTCGAGCATTTATTAATGTAGGGGTTTTCATGACAGTTTTAAGTAGTTTAGTTGTTTTCATGATTATTTTTATTTATAGTGATTATATTGCGATCAAATATTATGAAAACCCAGAACTTGGGTTTTACATTAGAGTTCTTTCTATTTCGTTATTTGCCAAAAACATGTTAACAACTGTTTATGGAGTTGTGATTGGTTTTGAGCAGATGAAATACTATGGAGTTTTGCAAATTATTTACAGTGTGCTTAAGAGTTTTCTTACTCCCGTGCTAATCTTTTTGGGGTTTGGAGTTTTAGGAGGCATTCTTGGCGAACTTGGTCCTGTTTTAATTACAGGGATGGTTGGCGTGTTTGTACTTTATACAATAGGAAAAACAGTAAAAGGAGAAAAAACGTATAGTAATTGGACGATTGCAATCAAACTCATCCAATTTGGTATTCCTCTGTATATATCCAGCCTGTTCCTTGGTATTAGGCCGAATTTGTTCACAAGTTTACTTGGAATATACGTAAGTGAAGAAGTAGTAGGAAATTGGTCAGTGGTTTTGTGGTTTAGTAGTCTAATTAGTTTTGTTAATCAGCCAATTAGCAATGCAATATTTCCTTTGTTCAGTAAACTTGATAGTAAGGAAGATCTTGAATTCGTATATAAAATTGGAGTTAAATATTCAACGTTATTCGTTTTTCCAATAATATTCACGATTATGTCCTTAAGCAATCAAATTTTTGAAGTGTTGTTTCCAGGAGACTACGCTTTAGGCCCCATTTTCTTACGTTATTATATGATAACTTTCCTGTATGTAGGAATGGGTTCAACATGTAATGGTTCACTATTAAATGGAAGAGGTTTAACCGATCGTGTTTTTTGGGGAAACCTTGTCCAATTTATTATCACCGTCCCTCTATCGTTTTATGTCATTCCTCGTTTTGGAGTAATGGGAATTATTAGTCTATTATTAATTGGTACCTTATTTAGCCAAATTTTCAACTTGATTTCGATAAAAATAAAACTAGGATTCAGTTTTAATTGGATCACTTCACTGAAGCTTCTACTTTCTGGAGTTTTGGCTTATCTTGCTTCGAATGTAGTAGTTCATTTGATTATTATTCATCCTATATTGGAGGTTATTCTTGGTGGGATATTATCTGTTTTCGTATATTTGCTATGCATTGTGTTTTTTAGAGTAATAAGTAAAGCAGATATTAGATATATGAATGAATTATCTTTTTCGATTGGCCCTATTTCCAAAGTAGTTCGTTTTCTATCAGATTTTATTGAAAAATATATTTGAATTGTTCAGTTAAAAGGACTCGAAAAAAGTGCCTACATAACTAGTTATCAATTGTTTTGGAACACGAATTTGTTAACCAGGAAAAAGCATATTATTTATCTCACTAATAGAGTAGAAAATGTGATTTAAGTGGGAGATAAAATTCGTTATGGTGAACGGTCTAATATTCGAAGTCTGTTTAGTTATCTCAGACATACTATAACAGATCCTGTTAGATATTTCAGCAGTATAAGTGAACCAGTAACTAATTTCGAAGTAGGATGTGCTATCCCTGTGTGGAATGAGTCAGACACAATTGGATTAGCTCTTGAATCATCAATGCATTTTGTCACTAGATACGTTGTGATTGATAAAAACGGAGAAACAATTCCAACTATAAAAAAAATTGAAAAGAAATACGGTTTAAACATTGATTATTATATAAAACCTGATTTAAATCTACTAGAAAGTAGAAGATTTGGATTAGAAAAAATTCATGAGACATGGATCCTGATGCTTGACGGAGATGAAGTTCTAATACCTGAATTACTGTTACAAAAAATGAAGTACAAAAATACGTACATTAGATCGTGTAAAAATATTATTCATCCAAAAAATATGACTCAAGTAGTAAACAATGGATTTCATAATATATTGCTTCATAATAATGGTACAGTATTTGTTCCAGAAAAATTTAACATTCCTCGGATGAAAGGACGGGCAATCTACTTGGATAATCCATGTATATTTAATCTTCATTTAAACAAAGAGAGGGGCAGTGGCGCAGTAATGCGTAGAGAGAGAAAATTAGTACCATACAATGATCAAATCCAGGGAAAAATACCAGACATAATAACTAAATTCTTGCAAAAGGAGAAAAAGGAATGAAAAAAGAAAAATTAATAATTATATGCATGGACGGGTTAGACCCAGATTATATCAGCGAATTAAAACATTCTATGCCCTATGAAAAAAAACTAACGATCCCAAGGAGCTTATATTATGGAAATAAACCTCACACAATGAACATATGGGGAAGTATGTTCGCTGGAAAAGAAAAACCTCACCCTAAATTCCAAGTCTCGGAAACAGTAAAAAATAGGTTCCGGTTTCGGAAAATACTGCATAAATTAGGAATTAAATGGCATAGAGATGGATGGAATATAAAAAAAGAAAGAGAAACACATGTTGGAAGTGGATCAGGGAAAGTTCACAACGCACATGTGGACTATAAAGAAACAATCTTCAGTCAGTATCACTCGTTTATTTTCGATATCCCAGGGGTAGTTGATGGGTTTATTCTGGGTGGAAGCCTGAAGCAGGTTAATCAGAATTATAAACTATTTAAAATACTGTTAAACTGTTTGACACTTTCCTCGTACGAATTATTAGCAATTTATACACACCAACCAGACATTCAGTCTCATATGGAACTTAATTGTGATTCTATATACAAAGAAGGGTTTTTTATTGCCAAGGACTTGGCGAGGGATAACAAAGTCATACTTTTGAGTGATCATGGATGTTCACCTTATACCCATAATCATACAGATTATGCATATATTGGAACGAATTTTCCATTCGAAGCTACAACGGTGTTGGATGTTAAGAACGTAATACAATCCATTATGGAACAAAAAGAAGAATGATTATTGATACATTGTCGAAAAAAATTTAAATTCGATCGAATGTCCGTACACTCATTATCGATCCTAATCATATCAGCTGTTTTTATCAGTCATTTTCTTTTTTGTGATACATTAAAATAGGTTTTAAAAACTGTATATAAAAAAAATAAAAAAAGAAAGGATTTTTGGTTTTAACCTGCGATTCGCCTACTGATTTGCATCAGTGAGACGATTGCTGCGAGTGCTGCTACTAGTGCTGCGCCGATTGCTCCGTAGACCAAGGTGGTCAAGCCAGATGCTGCATCCTTTGCCGCGTTCGCTGCCTCGGCTGCGTCTGCCGCTGCGTCTGCCGCGTCACCTGCAACTGATGCTACAGATGTTACTGCGTCTGCCGCTGCGTTCGCTGCCGCTACTGCGTCAGCTGCTACGTCTGCTACAGCCGCGATATCGTCCGCGACTGAATCAAAGGAACTCGAGTAGTCGACTATTTCGTCGGCTAGTGCCTCGATATCAGCAACAAGGTCTAACACAGATGCCTCAATGGCTGCCTCAACGGCTGCCTCAACGGCTGCTGAGTTATCCGCGGCCTCAACGACCTCGAATGATCCTGCCTCCAGTTCATCGCCTGATGCATCCTCTATCGCCCATGTCCAAGTGCCCAATGGGGCATCCTCGGATAGGGTGAATGGAGCTGCGGAGTTGTCTCCTACCTGGTAGCCTACAGGAACTGTCTCCCAGTCACCTACTTCTACCCAGTCATCGGCGCCCAATGTGGCGACCCAGTATGTGTATGAGTCTGGGTCTGTGATGGTCAGTTCTGCGTCTTCCTTGGGGAAGGTTGCCCTGATGTTGTAAGTGATTGTATCACCTACAGCGTAGGAATCCTTCTTGATGGAGATATCCCACTCCTCGGCCAGTACGTTGAACGCAATCTCTGCCCAAACAGCAGGAGCATCAGCGTGGTTAGCCGATGCATCCATAGTTACATTCAACAGATATGCTCCGATTTCGAGCACATCTACTGAACCAGCTGAGACGTTCCAGTATGCGTCAATGACACCATCACCATCGGTAGTGGCTACTGCGCCAGTCGTAAGAATATCTGCGGATATATCCCACGAGTCAGTAGAGTTAGACAGAGTCCATGTAAGACCTAGTCCGTCTTCCTCGACGAAGTTCACACCATAGATGGTTACGTTATAGTTATCAGGAGCGCCAGCGCTCGGAGATATGGTTAACGCTGCTACGTCTGATACTGTGATGTCAATATCTACGCTGATATCCCATCCCTCATCCTCGAAAGTCAGAGTATGGACACCGGCAGTAAGACTTGGAATGACAAAAGTATCAGAAATAGCTGTTACTCCTCCAACTGCTCCATATAGTAGTTGTTCGTCATCATCTACTGTAACGTTGTAGTTTAGGGTTCCCTTCAATCCTGATGCAGTCAATGAGATTTCTGCACCAACTGGTGCCTCATAGTCAGACAAAAGAACGGTAAGAACTCCACTTAGAATGTTAACAGTAGCATTTAGTCCGTTTTCATCAACTGCAACAATGGGCTTCTCTGCTCCAAGAGCAAGAGCTGGCATAGTAAGATCGCCTACGAAAGTACCATCCGCATCAACGGTAATACTGTCCGAAACCGAACTTCCACCAATCGTGAAGGATAACGTGGACCCAGCTATTTGGGTAAAGTTGTAACCAGACACAGATATTGTGGCACCAGGAGCTGCGTATTCTGGATCGACTTCAATCTCAGAGACTCCGAGCACTTCGAAGTCAGCCGTAGCAGTCTTTACGCCATCTGTAACACTGATAGTTTTGTCTCCAACAGCAAGTGAAGGCATGATAACTTTTTGACTAAAAGTACCAGTGGAACTTGTATCAAAAGTATCATCATCCTCGATAGCCATTGGGCTACCCGCGATGGTAACATTTCCTTCATCTAGATCGGTTCTACTTGCATTGAAACCACGACCAGTGATCGTAATAACGGTTCCAGCTGGACCCTCATCAACATCGAGAGTGATTGCGGCTCCAACTGTGAATCCATTACTATCCCATACAGCATCACCAAATTCAGTTGCGTTAACAACATAAGGTCCATCAGCGGTTGCTGCAGGTATATCAAAGGTTGCTGAGAAATACCCAGCGTCAGAGGTTTCTACTTCGCTAGGACTGGTGGAAATAAGAACACCAAGACCAGCGGCACCGAACGTAATGTTCATTACCTCCTCGTCACCAAATCCATAACCTGTAACAGTTATCTCATCATCAGGAAGACCCTCATCTTCACTGAGCTTGATTCTTGGTACAACCACGTAGGGTGTAGCTAACATATCTACTTCGCCAGTGGCTACATCTTTTACCCAGAGGTAGTGAGCCCCTCCTACGTCAGAAGGAACGTCAAACCATACCTCGTAGGTTCCGTCAGGTTCACCTGTAGTTGAGTTCAATAGTCCTGCAGCTGAGACAACGTCCCAGTACAATTCAATTGTGTTCCCGGATGTAACACCGGTACCAAGTACAGAAACTGTATCACCATAATCTCCAATAAGGTCTACGACGGTAGGGGGAGTAGGTCCAGCAACATAACTGTTGGTTATTGCTACTGCACTAACTGGTAGCACAGGGACTAGGCTCATGACAAGTGTCGCAAGAACTAGTAGTGTAATCGCTTTTTTACTATTCATTTTTATTATTCACCTTTTGTTTGATCGTAAAACAGGGATCATTGATCGTTTAATCTACCCTGTCCTTCGATTGGATGGGAAAGGCATTATTTTGAATTTAAAGGTATGTCTACAATAGGAGTTATATTGTATACATGAATGAGACAAAACTAGTAGGCGAGTGTATTGTATACACCAAATATGACATTATTTATTGAATACCGTTCAACGATAGTAATAATTACAACTATTGAGTGGTAACAAATATGATGTTAAATATGTAAATCTATCAACATTATTGTTATTAAATTAACTCTTTAAGTAAAATCAATTCAATGTTTTAATGTATTTGAAAGAAACTAGACCAGGAAGCACATCCGCATCGGTAACAGAGTACCCCAACTCATCAAAAATACCGCTTGTATACAAAACAAAGAGTTCAGTGACATCCTTAGACATGTTGAAAGAAGTCGCCCTGAAGTAGACTAAAACATCCTCTTCGATGATCTCAGCTTCATCCAAGTTCCAAGTGATTTTCAAATCGTTCTGAAGAAAAGATAGAATAGAATCTGGGGACAGCTTGGATGAGATATATGAGGCATACCATCGTCCTGCTTCCAATGACCCTTCATGAAACATCGCTACTTCATCTTCTTGGAGCATTGATACTATTCGGGTTAGAGAAGTTCTGGGAAGATTTACCAGACCAGCTCCTCTATGAACATTGACGACGTGGAAAGTATCGACTGCCATTTCAAGGTTGGAGCCCATTTCCTCGATTCTAAGAGCTTGTGTTAATGCGTCAGTCGCATATTCGGACATACCCCTTCCTAGGCGTCCAGCAACTAACTTAATTTGAGCTGCAAGTGTTTTTGGAATCTTTATGAGCTTTGTGTCATCAAGGAGGCTCTCAACCATTACTGGCTCAACTCCATTTTGATGATACCACTCTTGATCTCTTTGTCCTTAATCTTGTATCCAAGGACTAGGAAAAGTTCCTCCACGAAGATACTGAATTGTTCAAGGTATCCAATCGAGAGTTTCTCGCCTATAAGGCTGAAGCCTAGTTCACGATTTGAAACGTCAAGGGTATACTCGCTTGTTCCAAGGGTAAACAACTCAAGAGCCTCTCTAAATGCATCGATGGGCTCCTCATGCTTAGCTTGGTATAACTTCCCATACCAATGACCGATCTCCCTCCAGACCTTGGCTGATTGCTCAGAGTTCTCATCATATGCCTCCTCAACGATACGATAAAGAAGCTGCTCGATGGTGAAGGTAAAACCCGTTTCCTTTGCCCTCTCAAGCATCCACCTCTCATCCACGACCTGACTAAGACTCATTCCAAGCTCCTCCACTCGTAGAGCTTGTTCCAAGATATCGTTAACGGTCTGGTAGACGGTCATGTCCTTGCGCTTGGCCAATTCAACGATGCGGTTCGCTATGGTCTCCTGTGCAGCTAACATCTTGCGCCTGCTCGGACTGGACATTAAGTTCTTCCCTCCATCGTCGTCACCTTGAATTGGTTTACATTTGATCTATTGATTCACTCTATATAGGTTACGTTTGTTTAAACCCACAGACTTGAACAGTTGTTCGAATTCATAGAACAGGGATCCCGTAATAATATTGCCTACAATAAATAGTTGATAAGAAATAGTCAGATCGTGCAATCACATCACAATCAAGGACAAAAACATTTCTGCCAGCCAAAAGAATTTTTTTAAATTTACGGCCCACTGTTACCAAGGGTTCTTCTTGAGTTTCAGTAGCCATGCTACGTAATTCGTCCCGTAGTGTATTGGAACGGTTATCACCATTATCGTCAAGGCGGACACCAAGTCCGTGGACTGGAAGGGATAGCTCAGGGCTACGGCCATGATTATGAAATCTAGTTGATCAATTACGGGCATGCTTGAGCCGGGAGGGTAGTCTCGCCTTCTCTTGTAGAAGCTGCTGATGAGGTCGCCCAATAATGCTCCCGCCGATTGTGCGAACCCACCCAAAAAGTTCCCTTGCAGAATTCCGATTATTGTCCCTGCCAGAACCCCGGTAATGGTTCCCCTGATTGTCTTATTGGCCCCGAGAATTGGCTTGCCATCAGTCCATAAAGCCCCACCATCCACTGGAGGTCCTCCACCCAAAACCACAGGTGAGCTGTTGGCGATGTATGACGGAAGGAACAGTAGAATAGTGTTGATGATTTTCGCTATCAATCGTCCGCCTCCACTATCCCCGACTCGTTAATTGTGAGGATTATTGGAACCCTGATACCGGGCGGCTTCTCAAGCGTGACCTGCCTGGAGCCGGAAGAAGTTTTCTCCAGTTTCAGGATGGTACTGCTCCAGTAACGCAGAAGCCTGGGTGCCACTGGCTCTATTTGTGACGTGTCCATTATGCTCCTGACCTGCCCCGTTAATAACATGGTTGCACCAGTGGTTTTCGCTATCTCCAAGATGTACCCAACCTGACGGTTAAGCTCTTTGTTGACCTGAAACGTTTTCTCTGTGTCCTCGGTCTCCCCACGGTACAGCCCCGTGATGCTGTCGATAATAACAATGTCCCCGTGTTCAAGTTCAGGAAGGTACTCCAGTGTCAAGGATTGAAGGTCAAAGCTCTCGGGCGTGTACAGGTGGAGTCTTTTGAGCAGGTCATCCCTGTCACCCGTGAGCTGCTGTAGTCGCCCCACGTTGAGCTTGTTATCAACGTCAAGGTAGACCGCTTTCGCAGCTCTGTTTGATCTCAGGTGGTGGAGGGTGGTGTTTAATGTGAGGGTTGTCTTTCCCGCCGCAGGTTCCCCGTATATGAGGTTGATGGTGGCCGAGTGGAATCCACCACCAAGTAGCCGATCAAGAGGGGGGATACCTGTTGATGTCCTTGTACTCATTTCCTCGTCACCACTGTGTTTCCTAGTACCTTTTCCCTTCCTTCCATGATTCGCTTGATTATTTCTTGCCTCACGTTGGTGGTCGCCCCTACACCGGTTACACATGCCGCACCGGTTGCCTGTCCTGCCAGCAATAAATCCACGATGATGTCAGGGTCACTGATCATGTCTAGCACCACGCTTTTTCCAATAATGGCGTTGATTATCCCGGCGCATAGGGCATCACCTGTACCCGTTGCATCCTCCTGACGGACAGCGAAGGCGGGCATGAAGACTCGAATATCACATGTTCCGGCTGTAACTCCCTTCCCACCGTCGGAGATAATGGCCAACCTTATTCCCTTCTCAATCAGGTAATCGATCATAGCCACTGGATCGGATAATCCTGTCAACGATGCGCCTTCCTGTATGTTACAGTGGAAGATATCGACGCTAGAGTAGGCATCCTCAAGGTACCTCCATCCATTGGTCGGCATAATAACGTCAAGGAAGGTCATCGCTCCTTCTTCGTGTGCCTTTGCCAGAATCTCGGCAATATTGTTCTCGATATCAGGTAAGCCTCCGAGGGTACCTTGGTAGAATACATTTGGAGAAATTCGTTCAATTGCATCCAATAGGAAACTAGTCGTGAGCATGGAATTAGCGGTTAGCTCGGCTATGAATCGCCTGTCCTCGCCCTTCACCAGCAGGGCCACGTTCTTTGCAGTGGTGGATTCCTGACGCTCCGCATGGACCTTGACCCCACTTGATTCCAACTGGTCTACCATGAAGCCTCCCATCATATCGTTCCCGATGCTACCAACGGCGTGAACAGAGATTAGCCCGAGTTGTGCGAGATTAATGGCCACGTTTGCGCTGTGTCCACCTGGACTGAGTTTGATTCCATTGGGTGCGTATGTCAGGCTGCCGGGAGGACCGATATGGGGCAGGTCTGGGATCATGATATCAGCCACGAAGCTGCCGCTGCTCAGAACGCTCATCGGTATCACAATGGACTCTCTCCGTTATGAATTATTATCATGGGTGGCAAACCTCAAAATAGCGTGGGGCTACCATACGGGCATGAAGTTTGGTTATTTCCTAAGACCGGGTATAACATACGAGGGCATGGTAGATCTGGCACAGCACGCAGAGGAGCTTGGGCTCCACGGCGCATATCTCAACGACCACGTCCTTGGATTATTCCGGGAGGAGAAGATGCCTTTCCTTGAAGCAATGACGACTCTGGCTGCAGTTGGGGTCCAGACAAAGAAGATCAGACTCGGGCATATCACCATTTTCAACGGCCTGAGAAATCCGGCGTACCTTGCCAAGACCATCAGTACATTGGACAACCTGTTCAAGGGAAGGTATGATACCATCCTCGGGGCGGGATGGATGAAGAAAGAGTATGAGGGCTACGACCTCACGGGTAACGGGAAAGGTGTCCCCCCTGGGTGGAAGAGGGCAGACCTACTCATCGAGACAATCAAGATAATTAAAGGAATGACGCAAAGCCCCGAGTTCAGTTACAAAAGCAAGTACTGGAAGCTGGACGAAGCCTACAACTACCCATTATCCTTGCAGCAACCCATGCCGGTTATCGTAGGAGGCAGCAAACCCAGGACTGTAAGGGCAGCGGTGAAGTACGCTGATGGCGTCAACGCGCTGTGCGTTGGCCGTGGCCTGGGCGCGTTGAGGGATGTCAAGTATCTATTGGACTCCGCCCTTGACAAGTATGATAAGAGCCAGGATGAGTTCGGTTTCAGCGGCTTCGACCACATGGTCTGGCATTATGGATCAACGGAGGAATATGAGAAGGGAGCGCGGGATACAGCCGAGCGATTCAGGAGGCCAGTGGAGACCGTGAACCAGGACCTGTTCATGGGCACAACTGAGGTGTTAATAGAAAAGTTCCGAAAGGCAGAGGATATGGGAGTGGACACAATGATAATCTTTGTGAGACCAACAGGGGATGTAAAGTTGGCCAAGGAGAATCTCAGTAGATTCAGGGACGAGGTTATATCCCAGCTCTAGCCGAGGACGTGTTTACCGCACGTTGTGCAGTACTCAGAGTCGCTGGGGTTCTTGGCCCCACATTTTGGACAGAAAACAGGGCCTTTACGGACCTTTATCTCCTTGACCTTCACAACTTCGCGCTCTAGCTCGGTCTTGACCTGATTGAGTCCCTTCTTGGCCGCCTCAAAAGCTTCCTCCATAAGCTTCTGGGCGTTCTGGATGGCTATATCCACGTCCTGTTCCCATTCAGGGCGTCTGTCAACGGGGGTCTTTACGTTCTCGGTTTCTCCCTTGTTACTTCTGAACCCGCAATGTGGACAAAAGTTTGAGTCCTCTGCGAGTTCGTTCTCGCATGACCTGCATTCTAACATATTTTGTTATTACGCTAGCGATATTAAGAAGGTTGTGGTCATGGAATAGAAATGACGACACCTAGGTAAGGCTGGCTTTGAAAACGCCAGTTGTTAATTGAAATGATTAGACCAGGTAGCCCAAGTCCCGGAGGTAACGTCTGACCGCCGATTTCACGAAATCGGGTATGCTGGTATATCCATGGTTTCCACTCTCGATTACCTCCTCGATCTTCTTTGCCAGGCTTTCGGGGAGATTTACCGTGTGGTATTTGTACTTGCGTTCTGACATCCTATTGATTTTCTGGATTTTTTAGTTTAAAAACATTTACTTATTTAGGCAAAAATTAATTTTTAATAATAAATTATATGGAAAAAATTCTGCACCTTGAGCTAAAAAATAGGAATCTAAAGTTGTCTTTAATAAAATGAATCCAAAAAAAGTGTTAAGGACCGCTTTCCCTATCAACGAATTGACCGGCTACGTGACCATGAGCGGGCATGCCCCTGAAGAGCACGTGTATTCGTTCAGCTATTGATATGACAAACATGAATCAGTGGATTAAGGCATAGTATAAACGTTAACCGGTAATGTTTTGTAAAATACCGTCGTCCTGTTCCTCATCAGGTTGCCTAGGAGCCCTTGATGAGCTGTAAAGCCTGAACCTGTTTATTATCCAAGGCATGGTCAAGCCCTGGATGAGATTTGTACCAAGCACGATCCCATACGTCAATGCTAGCAATAGCTGCTCGTTGGCAAAGTTGACTCCAGTGATACCCAGGACAAGCACAACGGATACCGCCCCCCTTAGGCCGCTCCAAGTCATGCCCACCCTCCAGTTCCAGGGAATCCTCTTGTCTCGATATCTCTCCAAAACCCGGGAAATGCCCTCTGTCATGAGGAACCTGAAAAGAGTGCTCATTATACTCAGGGCGATGATGGGGAGGGCATAGGTGGAAAGGAGCTCCGCATCAAGGCTAACGCCAATGAAGATGAAGGCAAAGCTGCTTGCGATGAACCCGACAAACTCCCACATGACATTCAGAGTCTCCTCGCCCTTCTCGCTTATCCCGCCGTGGTTCCTGCACCTGTAGTTGAGTATCAGGCCGGCGATTACAACGGCAATTACACCACTTGAACGTATCGCCTCGGCCAGCCTGAATACACCGAAAGTGACAATGAAAGTGAGGAGGGTTTTGACGTAAAGATCCTCGGTCCAGCAGAAGATCAGGTGGACTATATACCCCGCCACGTACCCGATGATGGCTCCACCAAATATCTTGATCGTAGATATAGCCAGGATCTCTCCCACGGAAATTGTCCCCGCATTGACGATGGTTAAGAGTATGCTGTAGATGACAACCGCAAAGCCATCGTTGAACAGGCTCTCCCCTGCCACAATTAGCTGGAAACGCCGGATTACCCCCAGGCGCTTGAAAGTTGTGATTATACTGACGGGGTCTGTGGGCGCAATAATGATCCCAAGAATAAATGCCTCCATCCAGGTCAGATTGAAGATCAGATGAGTGTACAGCCCGATTGCCGTGACCATGAGCGCAGTGCCCGCCACGGCAAAGCTGAGAATTGTGTCGCTGTCGTCGATTAGGCCGTCAACGTCCATTGTCAGGGTCTCCGTGAAGAGAATGGGCGGTAGTAGGATGCTCAGGAATACCTCGGGAGATAGATCAGGGAGCGGAATTCTGGGTACGGATGCTGCCAATAACCCCGCGAAGATGAAGGCAATGGTTGATGGTAAGTTGATCTGTCTCGCTATGAGAGTTATGACAACGACCATGAGGAGTATGTTGTATATGGAGTCAAACTGTCCTAAACCCCCTTCCATAAGTCCTCAGCCACTTTAAAAGAAAGCAGAAATTTAAGCTATACCTATCAAGAATCCTAATTTTATCGCCATTAAGAGTTTGAGGTTTTAAAACTTGATGATATTTGATCGTAGGGCATTATTTTATGACCTTTCTAATTTTTGTTGGGTTTAATCTACAAACATAGGTATAATGCAGTGAATTAGGACTGTAAGAAATAATAGATGGTTTAAAAAACAATATTAGTTATTTCAGAATAGATTTCTAGTTCTATATCATTCAATGCTGTTAATATTGATTGATTTATAGAAATAGATGATAATAGATCTTATTACCGTATAATCTCTCTCGTAATTGTCCTTGAAGTAATTTCCATGAATTTAATGTGTTCTTTGAGATACTCGACTGCCTTTTTGGCGTTAAAGGGTTTGCAACTGTACACGTCGATGCTGATTGTGTTGTTCTCGTCAAAGGTATGGATGGCGATATGACTCTTATCGATGACCTCGATGCCTGTTACCCCTGGGTTCTCAGGGACGCCTCTAACCACGTATGGTCCGTCAAGGATGTTCATGTCTATCCTCGCTGGCAGCTCTTTGAGAATACGCTCGACGGTTTCCTCTGATATCGGACCATTGGTTTCCCCGTCCACCATCAAGTGAATACCGATCATATCAGCCCATTCACGCCATGCTCCGATATAAACCGTGAGGACTGTTCGGTGTGTTTATATTAGTTGAGAATGGGTTGATGTTGGTTTATTATGGCAAAGAGTACCCTCAGCAAGCCGATAATGATACTCGGGGCTGTTCAACTCATAGAGTCCCTTGCGTTTGCGCTGCCAATCAGCTTCTTCCCAAACTACGTGGTGAGTCTGGGGGCATCGGTGGCAAGTATCGGGCTGTTCACGAGCAGCTTCATGGTAGCCTTCGCCGTTATTGCACCAAAGATGGGAAGCCTAACTGACCAATACGGCAGAAAGAGAATCCTGATGGCAGGCATTTTCGGCGATGTGATTCTCGGAATCCTCACTGGACTCGTGCCCAGCTGGGAATGGCTCCTGGTGATACGGTTGTTCAACGGGGCGGTCTCAAGCGCTGCCATGCTGGCCAGCGAGACTCTTCTTATCGACATGATCACACCCCAACAGAGAGGAGAGGCATCCGGTTTCGTAATGTCCATGAGCATGATTGGAAGGAACATCGGACCCATGGTAGGAGGGGCTGTCCAGTGGTTCGTACTGAGCAGAGGATCGACCGAGTTGCTCAGTTACAGGGTCCCATACTTTGTTGACTCAGTCTTCGCCGCAGTGGCCCTAGTAGTGGTCTACTTCATGATCGAGGAGCCTGAGCGGAGGGGTGAGCCTGGGCGCATAGGGATGAATGGAAAGGGAGTCAAAATAGAGTGGACCAATCCGCTGAAGGTACTGATGGTCAACAGCTTCGTGTCGGGGATAGGGGTCGGTTTCATCATCCCCATAATGGTCCTGTTCTACACTGACAGGTTCGGCATGACGCCGGTGGGCATCGGCACAATCATAAGCATCAGCGGTTTCGTCGGACTCCTCGCGAGTTACTTTGCGGGAAAGTACAGCGACAAGGTGGGACGGAAGCCACTGATAGCCATTGGTAACTACGGCAGCGGTATAGCAGGGGGATTACTTCCACTTACAGGTTCAGTGACCATGGCAGGAATAATCGTCACGGTCAGGAGCCTGGGATTCAACATCATGATGCCAGCGTTCAGGGCATTGAGGGCAGACCTCGTTCCACCAAATGTTAGGGGCAGGGTGTTCGGCCTGTTCGGGACCGCCTTTACGGCTGGAAGTGTTGTCGGGCCCATCATTGGAACGTGGATATATGATACCTACAGGACGACGACGTTCAACGTGTTAGGTCTGTCACTTCCAGGGTACGGTATCCCGTTCTTCATCAACATGGTCCTTGGCCTGGTATCCACTACGATGATAATGCTCCTCATCGAGGAGCCCAAGGAAGAGGACAAGGCCCCCCAGTTCGTCCCATAACACGCCAAGATATTCTTTAGTACTGGTCGAACATAACTATTGTATAGAATGAGTTTTCGTTTGAGCAAGAACATCAACCTCGAGACCCCAAACCTTGAGGAGGCGGTCCAGTTCTACCACGAGGTGTTGGGGCTAAGGATAACCGAGATGGGCACAGATTGGGCTCGGTTTGACACGGGGGCGGTTAGCCTCTTCATCACAGAGGGCAAGAGCCTGGGGCCGATAACGGAGTTCATCGTAGCGGATCTGGAGAACGCCAGAGTCGAGCTCATGGAGAAAAGCTGCACGGTTGTGAAGTGGGAGGGGAAGGGAAAGCCCTGCTACATGAGGGACCCATTCGGGTTTGTATTCAACCTCTGGGAAGTATAGCCAGTAGATTTGATATACTGAACCAGTGACTTTCAACCATGAAGGTCGGTATGGGGGATAGCGCTCCAAGTTTTAGTATGGATTCCGTTAACAAGGGTCATATCGAGTTATCGTGGTATTCAGGTTCAAACCTCGTACTTGTGTTCGGTAGGTATTTCGGCTGCCCTGTGTGCCAGGACGATTTTGACCAGCTGTTAGCAATGAGCGTGAAAACAGAGGTTCCAATCATCTATTTCACCCAGTCATTGGAAGGCTCGGCGAGGAAATATCTTGAGGGATATGACGTAGATTTCCCGGTTATCCCAGTGCCCAACAAGAACGGGTACCAGATCTACAAGGATTTCGGCGTCGGCATGATGGGTTTCAACACCATGCTGAGTATCCTGAGGCGGGCCGGTGAAGTCAAGAACAAGGGAAAGGTACACGGGGACTATGAGGGGCGTGAGACCCAAAGCCCAGCGGATTTCGTTCTAGACGAGAGTGGGAAGATAATCCATGTGAACCGTGGTCTGTTCGATGCAGAGGCGGTTCTAGATTTCCTAGGATCACTCTAATTACTACCGCCTAGGAACCAGTTAATACCGCGGGGTCATAATTGTCCCTGTGACCGAGAAGACCCTCCACGAGCAGCTCAAGAAGCTGTACGCAAAGGAGACGGGAAAGGTAGAGTCAGTACTTGGGGATTACAGGGTTGACGTTGTACATGAAGATCTACTTGTCGAGATTCAGACACGCAGCTTCTCATCAATCAGGAAAAAGCTCAGGAAGCTGGTCAAGGATCACAGGGTTAGGCTTGTCCACCCAGTCCCATACATGAAATGGATTGTGAGGCTTGATAGTGATGAGAACCAGGTGGGCCGCCGCAAGAGCCCCAAGAAGGGGCGCGTCGAGGAAGTTTTCAAAGAGCTCATCTACATGCCGGACCTAATCTCGGACCCCAATTTCGAGCTTGAGGTCGCCCTTGTAAACATGGAAGAGTTCCTCATCGATGACGGCAAGGGGAGCTGGAGGAGGAGGCGTTGGAGCATCCACGACAGGCGCATGCTGAACATCCATGAGCAGCACCTCTTCCAGGAACCGGGAGACTTTGTGAAACTGTTACCTGAGTCACTCCCGGAGGAGTTCACTACTAGGATCCTGGCGAAGGAGTCCAAATTGAGGATCAATTTGGCTCAGAAGATGGTGTACTGCCTCAGGAACATGGGAGTCCTGGAGCAGTCGGGAAAAAAGGGAAGGGCCAAACTCTACTCGACGAAGTAGCTACCTTTCCCGAATTGGGGTGGTGAGACTTATGATGGACTTGCTGTTTGTCACTGCCCGGTTGCTATTTATGCCTTGGAGTACGTCCATGAGGTGCTTTGTGTCCCTAACCAGTACCTTGAGGAGCATGTCCTCATCTCCGTCGGTATAGTGACCCTCAACGACCTCGCTGATTCCCTTGATCTCATCGATGAATTTATCCGTGCAGCAGTTTGGGTACCTGAGTCTGACGCTGATGAAAGCAGTTATTGACAAGCCCAGTTTGCTATGGTCGAGGACGGGCCTGTATCCGAGGATTATTCCTTCGTTTTCCATCTTGTCTATCCTGTCCCTAATACTGGGGCTGCTGAGCCCGATCTCCTTCGAGATGTGGCTCAATGGGATCCGGCCGTTCTCCCGCATCATTTCGAGTATCGTGTAATCGGTCTCGTCCAAGTTTTTTTACATCCTAAGGTTCCTGGTAAATCAAAGGATATGGAAACTTATATAATAAGGCGTTTATGGCGTTTCCCCTGTATTTCTTATTAACATTGTTTAATATCAATTCTTTTCTATGGTCTCCTTGACTAGTAATGTCAGAAGAAAAAAAGTCTACCTGCTCCTGTGAGCCTGATTGCTGTGATAAGGAGAGCAAGAAGGAAACAGTCCAGAGCTGTTGTTAAACAGCCCTACCGCCTTCCCATAATCCATTTCAGGGTTATTTATTGATTAGTTCAAGAAAAATAATCGCCATCACGCCTGAAATGTATAAAAAAAGATAAAAGAGGATTCTATTCCTCGAAGATCTTGGTCTTGACCTTGTAGTCAGGTGCCTTCACGGTCTCGCTTGGCTCAATGGCTCTGTGCATACACGTGCTGACACATACGTGGCAGTAGATACAACTGAACGGTTTCCACTCGATCTTCTTCTCCTCGGGATAGACCGTGATGGCTGCTGATGGGCAGACCCTCTCACAGTCCTGGCACTGGTCACACTGTAACATGTTGAAGCTGATCTCGCCCCTTGTACCGGGGACGACCTCTGGCTTCACGAATGGGTAAGCGACTGTGGCTGGCTTGCCGAAGAGGTTCGAGATTATGTTTCCCAGGAACTTTGGCATCTTAGGCCATCTCCTTCACGTCAGTGATCCTCTCGGTGCAGCTCATGCAAGGGTCGATGCTGTGGACGATTGACGGGATGTCCGCCACGTTGTGCCCAACCAGCATTCCCAGCAGCGGTGGGATGTTCGGGATTGTGGGAGTTCTGATTCTCAACCTCTCAAGGTGGATTGATCCGTCACCCTTGCCGTAGTAGAACAACTCACCTCTTGGCTGCTCGGTCCTATATATGACCTCACCATCCGGGAACTTTTCGTTCTTCACAGCTATTGGCCCCTGAGGTAGCTGTTTGATTGCCCTCTTGATGAGCTCGATGCTTTGGTAGGTCTCGTCGAGTCTTACCAGGACTCTGCCCTGGACATCGCACGTGTCGTAGGTGATGGGCTCAAAGTCAAGCTCGCCATACGCCTCGTAGCCGTTGTTCCTCATGTCCTGAGGGATTCCAGATGCTCTGATAACGGGTCCCACGGCTCCACTATGAATGGCGTCCTTCTTTGATAGAATTCCCATGCCCACGGTCTTGCTCAGGAATGACTTGTCTTTCCTGAACACGTCGGCCCAGTCATTGACCTCCTTTGTCAGGATGTCCATGTCCTTAAGGTACCTACTCTGGAGCTTCCCGTCCATGTCCTTGTTGACGCCGCCGATGACGGTGGTCCCAAGGTGGACCCTGTGGCCGTTAGTGGCCTCGGTTAGCTCTAGGACGA
>Ga0209249_1000453_pt1 | contig 50590 bp, 46 predicted proteins | sample SaaInlV_200m_DNA_4_FD_184653 | JGI IMG/M metagenome (GOLD analysis project Ga0209249, IMG submission 184653) | Marine microbial communities from expanding oxygen minimum zones in the Saanich Inlet - SI037_S3LV_200m_DNA (SPAdes) (version 2) | ecosystem: Environmental > Aquatic > Marine >...
GTCAATTATTAATAATTCTGATTTGAAGTTGATAAAATCTCTTGAACTAGTCAAGGTAAAGAAGTTGAAGAATTCTTATTTAAATTTAATTTATGATGTGAAGAATGGCAAATAACCCGAGTAAAGACGACATTATGAAGAAGTATGGGGCTAAGATAGAGAAGCAGATGGGGAGATATAACGAGGCGGTTTCTGCTACTGGAGATAAACAAACCGGATTCTCTCAATCTTATGCGCGATTTAGAGAGGCGATGACTCCGCAGTATTCTAGATATGAGAGATGGTGTAAGACTTTTGGGAATATATTCACCTTGAAGGTGGGGGAGAAAGATAAGACGAAGATTGATAAGGCGATTGAGAGTGCACATCTTAATGTAAATGCTTCGGAAGTTATTGTGCTTGCTACGATGATACTTTTTATGACGCTGTTTGGAGGAATCTTATTCTTTGTGGGGATTTGGTTATTGACTGGAGCATTCTCCCTGATGTTTTTATTTTTGGTTTTTGTATTAGCAATCTTTTTGTTCTTTTATTTTTCTAAGGCTCCTGAACGATTAGCCATGGGATGGCGGCTGAAAGCATCTTCGCAAATGGTTCCGGCCATATTGTATATTGTAATATATATGAAACATACTTCTAATTTTGAGAAGGCGGTGGCCTTTGCTTCGGAACATTTGCAGGCCCCCTTGTCTTTAGACTTTAAGAAAATCTTTTGGGATGTTGAGGTTGGGAAGTACTCTACAATCAAGGACTCTGTGGACCATTATCTTGAAAGTTGGAAAGATTATAGCTTGGAATTTGTTGAGGCATTTCATCTGATTGAATCAAGCCTATACGAGCCTGATGAGGGGAGAAGGGTTGAGGTTCTTGAGAAGAGTTTACAGGTTATTCTTGATGGGGTTTATGATAAAATGCTAAAATATACTCATAATGTAAAATCTCCTTTGACAAATGTTTACATGTTGGGAATCGTTCTTCCAACTTTGGCACTTGCAATTTTACCTCTTGCTTCGACGATGTTACAGGGGGCCATAAAATGGTATCATGTGCTTTTGCTTTTCAATGTGATCGTTCCTTTCCTGGTTATTTATCTTACTGGAAATGTTATGATGCAGCGTCCTGGAGGTTATGGTGAAACAAGTTTGTTAGAGAAGCATCCGTTGTATCCCAAATATAAAAGTAAACGCCCATATGTTATTGGGGCATTGATAGGTCTTCCTTTTTTTATAGTTGGGTTGATACCTTTCTTATGGAGATATACAAATCTTCCTATTTGGTTAAACATGGCTAGGGACTATTCATGGAAAGAAATTGGTGTTGGTTTTATGGGAAATTCTGGAATTTTTGGAATAATCGATAATGGTGCTGGAGGATTGGCTGGGCCGCATGGAGCACTCGCTTTAGTATTGAGTTTATTTATCCCCCTTTCTATTTCAATTATGTTTATTATTGCTGCCAGAAAAAAGACAGAGGAAATTATCAAGTCTAGGGATCAGTATAAGGATGTCGAGAAGGAATTTACTTCCTCCCTATTTCAGTTAGGTAATCGGATTGGTGATGGGTTGCCTGCGGAAATTGCCTTTTCTAAGGTTTCAGACTCTACGAAAGGAACTGCGACGGAGGGATTCTTCAAGATTGTTAATGAGAATATTCAGCAATTGGGGATGAGCTTGGAGCGAGCGTTGTTTGATCTAAAGAGGGGGGCAGTTATTTTTTATCCTTCCCAATTAGTTGCTACCTCAATGAAGATTTTGGTTGAATCTTCAAAGAAAGGATTACAGGTTGCTGCCAGATCGTTGATGTCTATATCCGAGTATGTTAAGAACATTAAGAAGATAAATATGCGATTGAACGATCTCCTTGCAGATATTATCTCTGATATGAAATCTAATATGACCTTCCTTGCACCCTTGCTGTCTGGGATCATTATTGGATTGTCCGGAATGATTACCACTATTCTTGGAAGCTTGAGTGCGATGTTCGAGGGAGATGTTGGGGGTGGTGTGGCTATTGAGGCTGCAGGCGGAATTGGGGGACTTCTATCGATCTTTGATATTACTCAGATGATTCCGACCTATTGGTTACAAATTGTTGTTGGAATTTATCTTATTCAGATCGTGTTTATTTTGACTTCGACATTGGTTACAATAAAATCTGGAAAGGACCAGTTACAGGTAACTGCAGAGACGGGGAAGAACTTGAAGAGATCAATTACCCTTTACTTTATTGTGGCCCTTGTAGCCATCGTTGGATTGAGTTTGATCGGAGCTGTGGCTCTTTCGGGATTGACTTAAATTTATAAAATGGAGATCATTAAACTAACTATGAAAAAGAAGGCGATGCAAATGGCGATTAGTACAATCATATTAATCATCCTGGGAATTGCGATTCTTACTGGGCTAATTTTTATGCTTGTTACGCAGACTGGAATTTTTTCTGATTATCTTGGAACTATCCAAAGTGAAACTAATGTTGATGTTATTGCTTCTGCATGTGATAATCTGGTTTTAAGTGAACAGAGCTATTCTTATTGCTGTGAGGTGAATGAAGTCGTGACGACAACAGGGGATCTAAGATTGACTTGTGATGAATTTGTTGGAAGAAACTTTGTTAGTGACTCTAGGTCATTAAACTGTTCGGCAGTTAGTTGTTGATCGCAAACATTTATAAAGAAAAGATACGATAATAATTTATGAGAAAGATTGGTGATGATAAAAAGGCACAGCAATTAACTATTGGTACCCTTATTATAATCGTTTTAGGTATTGCAGTTTTAGCATTTTTAATTTATGGATTTTCTACCGGTTGGGGTAACCTTTGGGAAAAGTTCACGGCTTACGGTGGTGGGCGAGAGAATGCAGATACTATAAGACAGGCATGTATTTTGGCATGTACTGGCGGACAAGAGAATCAATACTGTGAGTCTAAAAGGACATTGAATCTTGCTAATGGTAAGACTCTGAAAGGAAGTTGTATCAATTTAAAGAGTGAATTGGGCCTTTCAACTTGTGATACTGCAGATTGTACTACGGCAAATACTTATAAGAGAAACTGTGAGGATCTTGGGGGTAAGTGGGAAAACAAGGCTTGTGCCACTGGAGTTACGGATTTAACTGGGGATGCTAAACTTGTTGATAAAACAACTGGAAAGGCGACAGCAGATACGCACTGTTGTGCTGCTTAAGACTTAATTAAGTTGACCTTATAGAATTTTATTTTGTGTGTTTACTGGTTGCCATATGGCTAGGATGAGTTCTTTGTTTATTCTGGCGTTAGGTTTATTAATATTGTTTTTCTTTTGTAATAATGGAAATTGAGGAGATAGTAAAGATTCTGATAGTGGTGGTAGTTCTTGTTTTGATGATCGGAGTAATTTATGTTTTGTTTAGTGGGCGTGGGGGAGAGGTGTTGGATCTGATAAAAAATATGCTGAGGTTTGGGGGGGCTTGATGATGGCCCTTAGGAAAATTGGAAGAAGAGGGGCTACGGGATGGTCTATGGGTAAGTTACTGACTGCGATCCTCGCGATTATATTATTGGCTTTGATAATTTATGGTGTTTCTACAGGAGGAATTAATAAGTTATCTGAGAAGCTTGGTGGAAAGTTTTATGAGGTAATGGTGATGTTTGGGATGGTTAACGAGACGGTGAGTGCAGGCAATGGGTGTCATGTCCAAGATAAGGTTCTTATTTATCTTGATGGGGCGGGTCAGGAAGTGAAGGGTAAGTTAACTTTATGCACCGAGTATTGTTTAGTGGATCTTGAGCAGGGTAAGGGAAGTTTTTCTTTTAGTCCAATTCATTCCACTCTTTCAGAGAAGAATGAAATATATGTTGTGGAATCTGGAGCCTGGATGGAGTGGGCACAATTTTTAGAAAGCCCGACGAAGAAGATATATTTTTATTATTTCGGGGAAGGTCTTGGATGGAAGTGGTCTCCTGAGGGAAGTTCTTATTCGGATTGGTTCTCTGTTGATAAATCCGGCTCTATAGAAACCCTTGCCGGGGAAGGAAAACACGCTGCAAGTTATATTCGAAATGAAATTATTTCAAAACTTCCTGGAAAGAATTATGATGAGGGGGTGGTGATTATTAAGGGAAGCATAAGTCATTCTGAAATTTACAAGGTTTATCCTGACTCCACTTTTGTAGATATCGAGCATGAAGTTATGAACGATAAAACTTCCCAGAGGGCAGATTTCTACGATGTACTTCTTGAAAAGAGTAAGCAATTGACCTTCGAATCAAGATGGCCAGATAGTGATAATTTTACCCATTCTGGAACAAAGAAAATGTGGATTGGATGGAAGGGATTGAGGATGAAATTTGATGATGGTTATAGTTTTGCTCTTGGGCCTGAGAATGGGGGGGGGATTTTTTATCTTTGGGAGCTTCGTCCTACTCCGAATGCTGATTGGATCAAATGGGATCGTGATACCCTGAAAAGTACTGGTGATGAATGGAAGGTTCGGCGACTGAATTTGTATGATGATTTAAAGAATGCGCTGCGTAAGGAATCTAATAAGTTTGAATTTGATGGGGGGGAGCGTAGCTTTCAATTAACGAGCGGTGGCCCAGATAAAAGAAATTTGCTTGGAGTTCATTATTTGGGGAATGATGGGAAATGGAAGTTTTATGGATTAGATTGGGAAAATAATTTATGGTTGGTGAATACGGTTGGAGGTGGATGGGGGCTTGTCGATAAAAAAATAAGTCCGGAGGTTTATGATGGGAAGATAAGGAAGGACAAAGAGATAAATAAAAAAATTAGAGACTTTCTGGTGGATAAATGTCGATGAGATCCAAAAAAGGAGAGTTGACTTCAGAGGAGATTATTCAGATAATTTTGGCCGGAGCGGGAATAGTTATTTTGATTATTTTACTTTGGACTTTGATTTCTTCGACTTTTGATCCCGGAGAAGAGACCGCCAAGAGTTATCAGGGTGCCTTGGAAGACGTGATGAAAGGGGTAGAGCGTTCAGGAAAGGGTTCTTTTGTATTGTGGGGGGGTGAACCAAAAATGGTTTATTTTGAAGGGAATACTCGGATTATTTCTGGGAAGGATGTTTTTTATGAAGGAAGTAGAGATAAAAACCGAATTTGTTTTTGTTACGAAAGTGAGCAGGAGAAGAAGGATTGGAAATGTGGAAACTGTGTGTTTTTAGACAAGCCTGCAAAATTTCTGAAGCAGGGAAAGGATCCGGTGAATACTATCGATAATATTTATTTTTTCAAGGAAGGAGATTATTGGAAGTATGATAATTATAATGGGCTCATTATGGTAGGATATCCTAAGAAAATTTATAATGGTTGGTCGAGAATTCCTTCCAATTTAGATGCTGCGGTGAAATATACTGAGATCTCATCTTTCTTCTTCAAGGGTAAGGAATATTGGAGATATGATTATGATCCTGCAAATAATGTGAATAAGGTGAATGTTTTTGGAAATATTTCGGACGGATGGCCGGGCATTCCGGGGAATTTAGACGCTGCAGTAATGGGATTAGATAATCAGTTTTTCTTCTTCAAGGGAGATAGATACTGGAGATATGATTATGGGCCTTCCATAAACAAACTAATTAGTCCGGTGGATGGTCAGAAAATTTCTGATGAATGGAATGGTTTACCTTCAAGTCTTAAACCTAAAGCTGCAGCACGATATCTTAATTATGTTTACTTATTCGATGGTTCAGAATACTGGAAATTTGATTTGGACTCAAATAAGGCAGTACATGATTCTCCTCGTGCAACGAGTTCTTGGGCAGGCGAATTTAAGAGTTTAGACGCGGCCATTCAGGGCATTGAAGTTAGCTATCGTTTAGAAGAATATAATTTGAATATCTTTGAAAAAGGGTGTAATTTTGATATTTTTTCAACGGAAGATAAGTATATCGTTAATGTAAATTGTAATTATTTAGCTAATGGAAAATAAAAAAGCACACGGTCTCGTGGATCAAATAGTCCCCTGGATAATTTTGCTTGCCTTGGCAGGACTCTTTGTACTTATCCTTTCTAGTATATTATTCTAGTTTTCTTCAGTTTAATGCTTGAGAATTAGATTAAAAAACTTTATTAACAATGTTTTGCTGAATCATGTATGATGATTGGAAAGAAGGGTGATGAGAAGTATTACATTTTAATGTCGATGATACTCGGGTTGATAATTTTATCTCTTAGTTTATACTTTATATTCCAGGAATATTTTGATGAGGAAGTTTTAGATCGGGAGGCTTGTCGACAGAGCATTGTTTTGAGAAATCTTTTACCCGTATCGGATAGACCCTTGTCTACTTTTATTGAATCTTCCAAAAATCTCGTTCCCCTGAAATGTAAAACCGAGGTTGTTGTAATTGATGATGATCCAAGTGTGAGTAATATTGGGCCTCATGTGATGAAACAGATTGCGGATGTAATGGTAGATTGTTGGAGTCTTTTTGGGAAAGGAGATTCAAAACTTTTTCCAGTTAATTTCGTTGAGGAGAGAAGGGATTGTGCAGTTTGTGCTAGAATTCACTTTACCGAGGAGTTGAAGGATAGATTGCTTCGTATAAATCTTGGAGAATACCTAAATTTTTATGATTTGGAAGGAAAATGGGATGATGGGATGACGAACACATATTCCAAGTATTTTAATAAAAAGGCAAGTGAAGATACTACCCGGGCCTATTTCTTTGTCCGCCTAAATAATGAGCCTTTTAAATTACCAGATAATAAGGAGTTTGTAAGCGGAGATTATGGGGTGAGAAATTATCTTACTTTGGCGGATGGGGATTTGCTTGTGGGAATGTATTTTTACTCTAATCGAGAATATTTTACGAAGCAGAATATTTTGGGGGCAACGAGGTACCAGTTTAATCACTTATTTTATGCTCAGCCTAGCAAGGACAACCTAAATTGTCATTTGGATTCAATTCCTGCATAAAATGAAAAGATTAAAAAAAGATAAGAGAGCTGAACTGGTCCAGCAACTAATAATTCATTTGGTTTTGATTGGTTTAATTTTTGGAATGTTTTTTTTGGCAACTGTTGGGAGGACAAATTCCCGGATTGTTAAACAACAGGTTCTTGAGAAGCAGATTGCTTTATTAATCGATGCTGCGGAGCCTGGGATTTCAATAGACGTACCTACTGTTAATCGGAATGGGGTTATTGGTAATGTTGTCCTTAGTGGTGGAAAAGTTTTCGTTACTGTTAATGGGCTGAGTTCGACTAATGGCTATCCGTATTTTTCTAAGTATGACGTTGACGTTATCTTTCGGGAAGGAGAAGGAGACTCGGCGATTGATGATAAATTTGTTATAGGTGTTGTAGGATGAGAAACAAACGAGCAGCAGCAGGGGAGACTATTTTGACTATTTATCGGATTGTGTTAATTAGTTTTATTGCTTTGGTGATTTTGGGATTGAGTGCAGTTTTTTATGATTACTACATTGATGTGAGGGATACAGAGGCAATTATTTTGACAGAAGAGGTTGTGAATTGTTTGGTTCCTAAGGGGGTGGGGAAGCTGGATTTGAAGATGTTGGAGGCGGACGATAGTTTTGATAAAAATCGGATTTTAGAGTACTGTGGATTTGATAAGGAGGACGGGATTGGTGATCGGCTTTATGTTAAGGTTATTGTAATCAATGATGCCGGTAAGGAGATTAAAACATTGCAGGATGGTGATTCTGGCCTTGGTTGGGTGAAGGACCTTTTGGAGGAAGGAGAGGTTACAAAATATCGTCCAGGATCTTTTGAGCGGGATGACTTTTTTGAAGTTATAGTTATTGATGAGAAAGGTAATGAAATAAATGGAAAGCTATCTGTAGAGGTTTTAGTAGATCATGAGTTTTAGAAAAGATAGGAGGGGGGTTGTTGGGACAATTATTTCAACTTTCATAGCTACAATTGTGATTGTATTAATTTTGGTCATTTTCACTCTTGGTGCCGGGATTGTAAAATCTATTGGGGCTGCTGAAGGGGGGTTAATGCTGAGGGACACAATTGATGTGGGTATTGGCATTACTGAAAGTTATATTGTTTCTTTTGTTCGGATTGTGAAGCTGAGGGGCCTTGTTGAGGCGGAGGGAATGAAGTTTGAGGATGCTTTTAATGAGGCTGAGAAAATGGAGGTGAAGGTAAAATGAGAAATAAAAAGGGACAGTTCTTTGCGTTGTATTTGGTTTTGCTAACTTTGTTCATGTGTGGGATTGTGATGACGATTTATAATATTCAGAGTAAGAATGTGGATAGCTATCTTGTGTCCCCGGAGAAGATGCTTTTGCTAGAACGGGATGCAGAGGTTTTCGAGATGGCAGAAAAATCTTTGATTAGATCCGCTGCGGTGAAGGTGGGATGGTCTGGCGGGGAGCAGATAAGGGACAGTTATTTGGAATTATTAGAAACCGATAGTGGGGGAGAAAAAATTAGGGCATTTATTTTTGAAGATTTGGTTCATGGAGGAAAGAACAAGGTGATATTGGCAGATGCCTTGAAGGAACCTAAATCTCAGATTAATTTTCTTAAAACTGAGGGCATCTACAATTTTAATTTAAATGGAGATACCTTAGAAGTTAGTCGGAAGCAGTTAGGTAAAACGTTTAGACTAACTGCGATTAATCCTTCAAAGATTAATTTTGTTGTTGATGTGAATTATGTTTATTCTGGGGATTATGAGATAAAGAAGGGGGTGACTAACTGATGGATTATGGAGGAGTTGACCGTCGAAGGACGAAAAAGGATTTGAAGCGAAAGAGGTTAGCTAGAGGATACAAGCGTGGTGGGAAGTTTAGAACTGCGGAAGTGAATGATGGCGAGATAAAGAGCGAGAAGGTTGTTGGGAAGAAAGGTAAAAAAAAGGGCAAAAAGAAGTAGATGGCACTTGACGTCGTATTTTGGGTTTTTCTTATTGGGATTATTATTGCTAGTTTGCAGGATTTGAAAAGGCGGGAAGTTGATCATTGGCTGGTTTTGTCGATGATGGTTTTTGGTTTTGCTTATATTGCCTTTGAGGCGATCTTTAGTTTGAATGGTTCTATTGTTATCCTTGGAATTGTTTCATTCCTGGTGATGTTTGTAATAATGAATCTCTTTTATTATGGGAGAATTTTTGGGGGCGGAGATGCAAAGTTATTGTTTGCATTGTTTGCTGTTTTTGTAGGGGCTTCTGCTGTGGGAACTTTGATTAATATAGGATGGTTTATCTTATTTTTAATGCTCGCTGGTTCGGTTTACGGTTTGATCTATTCGATAGTTTTGTTTGGAATGAATTTTAAGAAAGTGAAGGTTGAATTCAAAAAAGGATTTGGGAATGTCTGGGCGAGATATGCAATTTTTGCAGGAATTATTTTATTTGTATTGAGTTATATTGACTGGCTTTTTTTCATTCCTGCAATATTTCTTTTGATTGGCCCCGTGCTTTTTGTTTTTGCTAAGTCTCTAGAAAGTGTTGTGATGATAAAAAAGATTAGTCCATCTAAGCTTAGGGAAGGAGATTGGTTGGCGGAGGATCTTAAGGTTGGAAGGAGAGTTATTGAGGCGGATTGGGGAGGATTGAGTTTAGAGGATATAGCGCTTATTAAAAAATCAAAGAAGAAAAAGATTGAGATTAAGGAGGGGCTTCCTTTTGTTCCAGCATTTTTAATGGCATTTTTGGCCTATTACTTTTTGAAGGGCTGGGTTTTTGGATTATTGGTGGGTTAAGGGATTCTTGGCTTAAGTTTGGGTAATTCTTCAGGTTCTTCGGGAGTTTCTGGTTCTGCTGTTTCTGGTTCTGCCGTGGGGGTTGCGGTAGATTCTGCTGAGGAGAGTTCTTCTTGGACTTTTTTTAATTCTTCTTCTGAGGCTTTTGCCCTTTCCATGGGTTTTCCTTCGTCACCGGTATATACGGGGACGACTTCAAGCATCTGATGGCCCATAATCTCTTTTTCATTAATTCTAATCTCTACTGGATTAAACTTTTCTGTGATTCTTTTTGAAACTTGATCCGCAAGAGCGTTTGTCGAATCTTTTACCTTGTCAAGATGCTCCCTTGGGACAATAAGCGTATGTCCTTTGTTTATTGGATTGATTTCAAGAATCGCGATATTTTCCTCGTTTTCTGCAATTTTGATAGAAGGCATTTTTCCTTCAATAATCGAACAGAATACACAGTCTCCCCCAGGCATATGTGAGAGTTGATTTTGTTTTACAAATTCTTCTACTTGATCAGGATTCATGGAGTCAATCTGTTCCTTTATCTGGGCCCTTTTATCCTCGGGAAAATTATCTAACTGTTCGAGAAGTTGATCTTTAACTTGTCTAACTTGTTCATCTGTTAGTGCCATAATTTATAGAAAGGTTTTAAGATTATAAACTTATCCAAGTGCTCTTCGATAGTCTGCCATTTCTGCTGAGGAAACTCCTTCAATTTCTCCAAATTTGTTTCCAATTTCATCAATTTCCTTTTCTTCAGGGTATGCAAACGAAATGACTAGTGCTTTTAGGCCAAATGCGATAGGTTCTTCCTCAGCATTACTAAAAATTCCCTCATTTTCTTCTAAAATAGACTTAACTTTTTCGGTAATTGCATTTAGATCTGTATCTGGACTTTCTGGCATTATTTTAAATTGAACTGCTGCTATTCCCATTTTTAAGGTCCCTTGTGACCGCAGTCACATTTATACTCGATGGATAAACTTCTACATTTATTACATCTTTGAATATCGTTTTTACACTTAGGACAAGGGAATTTTATGCTTCCTTGTGTTTCTTTTCCACAGCTTGTACATTCTTTCATGATTAATGATGATGATTTTGGTTTTTAAAGTTTGTTGTTGGTCTCTTGACTACCTGATTATATTTGTTCATCCCAATAATACTTAAATAGTCTTTAGGCCGAATTAGATTATGCAAAATTATGATTTACTAATTGAGAGAGTTGCTAAGTCTGCGGGACTTGACAAGGAAGAGGTTGAGCGAAGAGTGGAGGCGAAAAAAGCTAAGCTTTCCGGATTGATTTCTAAAGAGGGAGCTGCACAGATTATTGCAGCGGAGCTAGGAATAAGCTTTGAAGACCAGGAATTAAAGATCTCTGAATTAATGCCTGGAATGAGAAAGGCGAATGTTGTTGGAAAAGTTATTAACTTGTTTCCAGTAAGGGAGTTTGAAAAGAATGGGCGTTCAGGAAAGGTAGCAAATATTATTATTGCAGACGATACAGGGAATACGCGTGTTGTTCTTTGGGACACTAATCATATTTCTCTAATTGAAGATGGGACGATAAAACAAGATGATGTTGTAGAGATAAGGAATGGTGCTACAAGGGATAATGAGATTCATCTTTCTGGTTTTTCTGAGTTTAAGAAAAGTGATAAGGTTATGGGAGAGGTTCAGACTGAGAAGATGACAAGTGAGAAGACTGTTGAAGAGATTCAACAGGGTCAGAGTGTTAAGATTCGCGGAACTATTGTTCAGATCTTTCAGCCAAGGTTCTATTCTGTTTGTCCGGAGTGTAACAAAAAGGTTGCACAGGATGCCGAAGGGTTTTCTTGCAATGAGCATGGAAAGGTTCAACCAAAAGATCGAGCAATATTGAACTTTGTTCTTGATGATGGAACCGAAACTGTAAGGGTAGTTATGTTTTCTGACCAGATTAATTTATTGATTCCTGAAGAGGATTTGAAGGATCCTGAGAAGGCTATCGCTTTCAGAGATGATCTTCTTGGAACTGAATTATATGTTTCTGGAAACGTTAAGAGAAATCAGTTCTTTAATAATTTAGAAATTGTTGCTTCTGGGGTTGAAAAGGTTGATGTAGAAAAGTTGATTGTGGAGTTAGAGGCCAAGGGTTAGTAAAAAAGGTTAAGAAGGTTCGATTTGTTTTTAGGGGATGTTATTTAGAACCCATATTGTGTTTTCTGTTTTAGTTTATCTGATTATTGTTAGATATTTGGCAATTGGATCTCCGATCGTTTTCGGGATCTTTTTGATTTTGGCCACGATGTTTGTTGATATTGATTCTCGGAATTCTAAGATGGGAAAGAGATTTTATTTTAGACCGATTCAATGGATTGTTAAACATCGTGGGATTTTTCACAGTTTGTTGTTTGGGCTATTGATTTCTGTGATTATCGCTGCAGTCCATTCATGGGCCGGTGTTGGGTTTTTTGTAGGGTATGTTTCCCATTTATTTATGGATTGTTTTACTCGGTCTGGAGTGAAAGTTTTTTGGCCAGTGTATAATAAAAAAATAAGTTTTGGATGGGTCAGGAGTGGCGGGGTCGCTGAAGATGTGATTTTTGTATTACTTTTGTTATTGAATTTGTGGTTGGTTTGGGTGTGGATTGTTCTTTCATGATTTGATATAATCTTTTTGTTAATTTTATTACTTTGGGGTAATATTTTATCGTCGGTAAAATAGTTTTTGAAGTACTATTTTGAATCACATAAATCTTTATAAAAGAAGTTGGATTTTTTGGGTTATGGCGATAAAATCTGATGCTGCAAAAATTAAAGAGGCGATGGAGAATTCTGAGGAGATTGTTGAGGTTGCTGAAGAATCTGAGAAGAAGGCTACTAAGAAAACTACCAAGAAGGTTGAGAAAGAAGAGAAGAAACTTACTTTGATGGATCTGCCTGGCGTGGGTCCTGGTGCGGTGGCTAAGCTTGAAGCTGCGGGAATTTTTGATTTAATGGGGCTCGCGGTTCTGACTCCACCTAGTTTATCGGATATGGCCGGAATGGGAGAGGCAGCTGCACGAAAGGCTATTCAGGCTGCTAGGCAGATGATGGACCTTGGTTTCTCTGATGGATTGGCTTTTGCAGAGAAAAGAAAAGAGATATTATACATTACTACTGGCTCTAAAAATTTAGATAACCTTCTGGGAGGAAAAGGGATTCAGACGAAGTCTATTACTGAGGCTTTCGGAGCTTTTGGCTCTGGGAAGACTCAGTTGGCTTTATCTATTGCTGTTGGCGTGCAATTGCCTGAGGAACAGGGTGGAGCAAACGGGAAAGCGGTATATATAGACACAGAAGGAACATTTAGGCCCGAGAGAGTTAGGCAGTTCGCTGAAGGGATTGGTGCGAATTCTGATAAGGTTTTGAAGAATATCCTTGTTGCTAGGGCATTTAATTCGGATCATCAGATGCTATTATTAGAGAAGATTTCTGAAATGATTAAGGATGGAGAGCCAATTAGGTTACTTATTGTTGATTCCTTAACTGCACACTTTAGGGCAGAGTTTTCTGGACGGGGCCAATTAGCAGATAGGCAGCAAAAGTTGAATAGGTACTTACACAATTTAATGAGATTGGCTGAACAGCATAACTTAGCAGTATATGTTACTAATCAAGTTATGTCTAACCCTGCACAGATGTTTGGAGATCCAACAAAGGCTGTTGGTGGAAATATTGTTGGACATGCGTGTACTTATCGAATGTATATTCGGAGAGGAAAGAAGGATTCCAGAGTCGCTAAGTTAATTGATAGCCCTGATTTGCCGGATAATGAAACTGTTTTTATGATTGAAGGAGACGGATTGAAGGATATTGCGATTTAAGATTTTTTGTGGATGCTGATTTTTACTTTTGTTAACTCCGTGGACGATTCAGAAAGTTATATAAAGTAGTTGTTCCACAAGATTAGATAAAGATGGTGATGAAATTTTCGAAGCTGCTCGTATTTTCAATTCTATTAGTCTCCGGTATCTTGTTTAGTTTGAATTTTGTTGTTGCTTGGGTTGATTGTTATCCATATAGTGCAGAGACTGGAGCTACGGCTGCTTCTTGTGCTGCTGTTGATGGGTGCGTTGTGACTTCTGAGACCGGATTGGTTTCAGGTTTTGAAGGAGATGTTGTCACCGATCATATGTGTGGTTCTTCTCATGGTGCACATTGTTGTTTAGAAAAAATGTGTTGGCAGTGGGATGCGACGAGTGAATCGATTTGTGCAACTAATGATGGAAATTTAAATTGTACCTGGAATGGTTTTCCTGCTACAATGATTTATGAAAATGGAACGTCTTTTGAAATAAATGGAACTTGTTATGGAGATTATAATGCTATGGGGATGGATGATTTTGGGGGGGCTTCTGAGGGATGTTGGCAGTATTCTGGAGATAGGGGGCAATGTGCCAGCAGCGCTAACACTGCTAGTTGTGTGTGGAATGAAAATGATCAAAATCAAAATCCTCAGTGCTGGATAAAAACTTTGGGAGATGCTTTGACGCAGAATTCCCTTGCAACTGCTAATGATATCGGGTGTTGTGAGCAGAAGGGTTGTTGGAGTTTGAATGGCGACGAGAGTCAATGTAATGGTGGGGCATTTGCAGGGCTTTGTACTTATGTGAATAAAACCGATGATTCTGGGTGTCCTAATGCCGATGGTTGTTGTTATACAAAGGGGTGTGGTGAAATTGGAGACAATGCAACTCTTTGCAATATGTCTAAGACGCAGATGATGATGCCCTGTGTTTGGAATGGTGGAGGGGGTGTTTGTGAAAATATGGGCGGCGGCGGTTTTTCGTTTTTTGATGATAGTGATTCGTGTTCTAATATTGGTGGTTGGTATAATTCTACTGGCGGTTGTGTGATGCCTACCGATGGCGGTACGATGGGCGGCGGCGGAGGTTTTATGTTTGGTGGTGGAGCTCATTGTTGGTTTGCTGATAATCAGCCGAACGTTTGTGGGAATATAACGGGGTGTGCTTATTGTGTTGCGGGTAGCGGGGATTATGGAGTTGATAATTCTTCTTCGAATAATATTTGTGGTAATGGAGTTAATGCTGGATGGTGTGAGGGGCGCGTGGCTGGAGATACATTATATGCCAATGCTAACAATAGCGCTAATTTGGTTTGTTCAGATATTCAGATAAGATCTGCTTGTAATTATGGACCTTTGCCTAATTGTGTTTGGGGTAATAGTTCTGAGATAACTGGAGAGTATTGTAGTGCGGGTGCGAGTTCGATAGTGAAGACTGCTCCTCCAGTTGGATTTTGTGAACACCCAGATTCTAAGAATAATTATACTATGTGTTCTCAGTTAATTGAAGAGTTTATGATGCCATGTACTTGGGATAATGCTTCTACGATTGTGAAGAATTGTACCTTTAATCCTAGCGCTGTGTTTGGTTCTGGAGGAGAGACGGACCTTGGAGGAATTGGTAGTGAGACTTCTTGCACTGCTTCTGGTGGGACTTGGCAGACAGAGTATTATATAGAGAGCGATATTTTGAAGCAGGATTCTTGGTGTGAGATGACGGGATTTTTTGATATTGATGATGGGGGACAGGAAGCGAATAAGGCGAATTGTGATACTTCGTGTTGGGCCTGTGAATTTCAGGGTAATGGGACTGCATGGTCGAACGTTGCCGATGCCGAGGCGGCTTGTATTGGTTCTGCGTTAGGTTATTGTGATTGGGCAAATGATACCGCAGGAACTTCGGCGTTTAATGGATTGGGCTGGTGTGATTATCCGCAGGAAATGGAATCTGGAGCTGCGACTGATTGTAATACTAATTGTGAGGATTGCGATTTCATGAATGCTCCGTATTCTGCTTGTGGGGGCAGTGTTGCAAACGAGGGGGAAGGTTGTAAGTGGGTTAATGAGAGTGTGGATGGTGTAATCGTTGATGCTGGGTATTGTGTAGATAAATCTAAGAAGGATTGCAGTGGTGATTGTGCTTCATGTTATGATGTAGCCTCTTGTCAATCTAGTCCAATTAGTTGTTCGTGGGATACGGTTTCCAATTTATGTAATTCTGACTGTTTTGCAAACAAAGAGATTTGTTTTGATACGATTGATAATGATAATGACCAGATGATTGATTGTGGGGATCCGGATTGTGGTGGTGATAATTTTTGTGGTGGAGGTGCGATTGGAGGGGCTTGTTTTGCTCAATCAACCGAGGGGACTTGTAATCAGACTGCTGCCTTTAGTGGCTGGAATTGCACCTGGTTAACTGATGATTGTAATACCGGAGGATGGTGTGATATGCCTGGGGCTAATTGTTGGAAGTTTGGTGGGGACTTGGAGACATGTGGAGCGACTGAAGGATGTACTAATGAATCTGTCGGAATGATGGGAGCTGATAATATGTGTGATATTAATATGACTAAGATGGATACTGCTAATTGCTGGCAGCATTCTGTTGAGGCGGATTGTGCTGGTGGGTCTGCATCCTGTCAGTGGAAAAATAGTACTTGGTGTGCGGAGAATTCTGGGGATACGTGGTGTCAAGAAAATCCTGGTGCTGGTTCTTGTGATTATAAGCCGTTTGCGGATTGTATGGACCTGAATGAAAGTTCTTGTGGTACTGCTTCTAATTGTACCTGGAAGAGTGATGAGTATTCTATGCAGGGTGGTTGGTGTGAGGTTGCTTGCTTTGACTGGACCTTGGATGAGGGTGCTTGTGGGGCTATTGGGGGAGGATTATGTGAGTGGAGAGATATGAGTGCTACTTGCCAGCCAGAGATGTTTATGATGATGGGGACTGCTGGAACTGGGGGGCAGACTGGTTGTTGGCAACATGATGGTAATGAGACGGGATGTAATGTAGCGAATATTACTTGTACATATAAGAATGATTCTTATTCTAATAATAATCTATCTGCGAGTGAACCTTCAGGATGGTGTATGGATAAGGGGGAGTATCAGCAATTTGGTAATATGGATGGAGGAGATATCCACCACCTTGCTGAGGATGCTGGAAATGTTATGGGGGCAGCAGAAGCTGGGGTGAGTGGGGAGGTTGATATTATGGGGATGGGAATGAGAGTTACAGATGAAGGATTGAACTTTGGTGCGGGAATATTTAATATTAGTGATTCGATTATATGTAATGGCCGTAATGTTGGTGCAGGAATGAATACGGATGGGACAGTTGCTGTGGGGACTTTGGGTGCAGGAAATAGCTCTGGAGAATTTTATTGGTACTTAGACACCGATGGTAGTGAGACTGGAGGATGTAATGCTGTGGGAGATACTAGCTATCCTGGTTATGAATTTAGAATTAGTTATGTTGCTAGAAATGATAGTACTACCGGAATTACTGAGACTAAGCAATTAATGAGATGTAGTAGTGGTTCATGGACGGCTACTAATGCCCTTGTTACGACTAATAAACAGATGAGCTGTGGGGAAATTGGGGGAGTTATGATTGCTGTTAGTTCTCAAGATCTGGAGTCTTTCTCTGAATATGATGGCACTGCAAATATGAGGATTTATATGGCTAGTGCGAATAGTACCGATTCAAAATCGAGCCCTTCAGATTATGTGGGTCCGGGATATTATAAGCCCGGGAGTATTGATTTTGGATTTGTAGATTGTTCGGATCCTTCTACTAAAGATGCTAAATGTAAGAATGCGCAGAAGTTTGGATATAATGTTTTTGAGGAATGTATGAATGGGATTGATGATAACGAGGATGGGTTAGCAGATTGTGATGATCCGGTTTGTGTATTTACTCCTAAGTGTGCAAGTGGGACCGCATTTTCATTTACAACTGATGTGAGTGATAAAGAAGCACCTACGGTGATATATAATGAGGTTGATGAATTGTCTGATGGGGCATTTATGAAGATAGATACAAATGAAGCATCAAATATGAGTGTGATGTTTTATCTTAATGATTCTACTTGTAAGATATTGAACACGACGATTAATGATATTGGTGTGGAGACTTATCAACAGAATGCTAATTTTAAGCCGTTCCATGCTATGGATTTAATAAATGAAACGACTAGTCTAGGTTTTAGTTTGGCAAATGGTACTATGTATTATTATAAGGTTAAGACTTGTGATCCTTCTAGCAATTGTGCTATTTCTGCTTGTTCTAACTTTACTACTAAGACAAGCCAGGTTGATAAAGAATTTATCTTTAAGCTTGACCTCCCTACAGGTTATACTGTAGATATTCCTGCCTTGAATAAGACTGGATATAATTTTACTGAGACCTTTGATATCAATGGTGTTCCAACAACCTTTGATGTGGGTATTAAGACTAATACTTCTGTGACCAAGAATATGAATTTCACAGTACATAGTAATTGTGATGATGATTTGAGTATTGGATTCTATGGGGTGAATGTTTATGAGCCTGTGAAGATTGATATGACTGGTGCTTTTGTTTGTGATGCTGCTACTAATATGATGGGAATGAATTCTAGTTTGAAAAAGTGGAATAAGTTGATTGATGAGATGCATCTTGGGGGTGCAAACGATTATATTCAAATGAATGTTCCTGTAGAATATGCTGCGGCGAATACGTTTAACTTTGTTGATGACGCGGGAGCGGGTGCCCAGGATGTTGATGATTATGTAAATTGTGCTTCAGGTGGCACTGGTGTGACTGCATGCCAGGTTCCTGTTTCGTTAGGATTTTAAGATGAAAAGAGAATTTAGTATTATTTTGGTTTTCCTTATGGGACTTATGATGATTAGCTTTGTCTTTGGCGCAGGTTATAATATTGTTGTTCCGGATGCTGGCGGAGACGGGGGGGATGGCGGTGGAGGCGGAGGTGGTGGAGGTGGAGATGCTACGCCTGCGGCGAATGATACTGCAGATGATACTGATGATGGTTCGGCGGATGAAGAAGAAAAGGGTGCTGTTGGAAAGATAGCAGATAAGGTTGCGGAAGCCTTTGATAATATAACCAAGGGTAAGAATTGGATATGGGCTGTTAGTGCTGTAATTATCGTGGTAGCAGTTCTTGGAGTTCTCTATTGGAAAAGACGAGAGAAGTAAGGAAAATCTTTAAGAATTACATTATTCTAGGAATATTATGGAAGTAGAATCTAATAAAAAATCTTCGGAGTTTAATTTTTTGGAAGCTGCGATGGTTAAACGGACAGATTTGTTTAAGGATTGCACTAATATTGTGGTTGGAAAAGGCAATTGTGAGGCCGATATACTGTTTGTTGGGGAGGCACCGGGTAGGAATGAGGATTTGCAAGGATTACCGTTTGTAGGGGCTGCAGGGAAGAATTTGGACGCTCTGTTGGAGAAGGTGGGGCTTTCATTAGATGACATTTATGTTGCTAATATCTTGAAGTGCCGTCCTCCGGAGAATAGGGATCCATTACCTGGGGAGATTAAAGCACATACTCCTTGGTTGTTGAAACAGATCCGAGAGATGAAGCCTAGAGTTGTGTGTTCCTTGGGGAATTATGCAACGAAGTTCTTTCTAAGTTTGGGAAATGTTGATTTGATGAAGAAGCAGCCAGGTATTACTCAGGTTCATGGGAAGATTCAGGAGATTGAGATAGACGGATTGAAGATCAAACTGATTCCGCTATTTCATCCTGCAGCAATAATCTATAATCGTAATAAGCTGACTCCCCTTTGGGAAGCTGATTTAGAGATTGTGAAAGCAGAGATTTCTGGAGTTGAGAATAGTTTATAAATCTGGGAGTTTTATTGATATTATGAAGATTGATTGCGGAGTTATTGGTGGGGGATTTGCGGGGTGTAGTGCTGCATTAGAGTTGGCTGATGGTGGAAAGAAGGTACATCTATTTGTTAAAGGAAATTTGATGGAGGATTGTAATAGTTATTTGACTGCGGGAGGTCTGGCTGCGGTTCCGTTAGTAAACAATGTGCCTTTGGGTAGCGATTCTTTTGAAAAACACGAGAAGGAGACGCTTGGGGCTGGAAAAGGTCTTAATGATAAAAAAGTTGTGAAGTTTTGTGCAGAACATTTTTTCTCCGAAGTTATTCAGTGGTTAATCGACAAGGGAGTAAAATTTGATAAGTCTGAGAAGGGTTACGAGTATAGTTTACATGCTGAAGGAGGCCATTCTGAAAATAGAGTATTTCATTTTAAGGATACTACGGGGATTGAGATAATGAGAGTTCTGGGGAAACTTACGAGGGCCCACAAGAATATTGTTATTCACGAGAATCATATGGCTATTGATTTGGCAACCAGTAAAAAGGGAAAGAAAACAACCTGTTTAGGTTTTTATGTTTATGATATTGATAACAAATATGTGAAGAGTATTTCTTGTGATTCTGTTTTTGTTGCTACTGGCGGACTCGGAAAGGTTTTTTCATATACTTCAAATAAAGATATTGCTACCGGAGACGGATTTGCTATGTGTTATCGTGCAGGTTTACCTCTCATTAATATGGAATTTATTCAATTCCATCCTAGCGTTTATTATGATCCTTCTATGCAGGATGAAAAAGAAAGACGGTTTCTTCTTACGGAGGCTCTTCGTGGTTCTGGCGCGATCATAAAGATTAGCAAAGATTCTAAGAAAGATTGTATTTTGAAACATCATCCTTTAGGATCTAAGGCTACACGAGATATTGTAACTCGGGCAGAGGATGCTGAAATGAGAAAACATGGGCTTAAACATCTTTGGCTTGACTGTACAAATATGTCTAAGGATAAGTTGAAAAAAGAATTCAAAAATTCCTATGAGTTCTGTTTATCAAAAGGTATTGATCTATCTAAGGAATCTGTTCCGATAGTTTATGCAGTGCATTATTCTAATGGGGGAGTTATGACTGATATGAATGGGACTACTGAGATTAATGGATGTTATGTTGTTGGAGAAGTTGCATATACTGGACTAAATGGTGCAACTAGACTTGCAAGCAATTCGGCACCCGAATGTATTCTGTTTGGAAGGACCGCTGCCAAATACTTTTTGGAAGAAGGGAAGAAAGCCGGAGGTAAGAAGGTTCCTTCATGGGATGAGGGAAATGCAGTGGAGGTTAAAGATAAAATTACCCTTAGTTATTATTGGGATATAATTCGAATGACAATGACTTCTCTTTGCGGAATTTCTAGGAATAAGGAAAGAATGAGTACGGCGAGGGAAGTACTTGGACAACTTCATGAAGATATAAATGATTTTTATTGGAAGTATAAACTGTCTTCAGATTTTTTAGAGATCAGAAACATTATCGACGTGGCAATTATAATCTTGGATGGTGCTTTACTGAGAGAAGAGAGTCGAGCGTCTCATTTTAGGGAAGACTTTCCTGAACAAGACGATAAGAGATTTAAGAAATTAACTTTTGTAAAAAAAGATTCTAAACCTTCATTTAGAAAAGTTTAGGAATTATCTTCTTCTGAAATCTTTTGAAGGGGGCGCATCTCGAATTTTTGGAAATCTGTAGGATATACTTTCGGTTTTTTCCTTTGAATCATTACATTTGGGACACTCATCTTTCATCGTATAACTTTCGCATTTGGGACATTTTTTTAGGCCTTTGCTAGAATTAGTCGTTGTGGGTTTCGGGGGCATCATTTTTTCTCTTCTTTTGATTCGAATTCACAATTATTTTCTTTTGCTTTATTCTCAAGAGATTCTAGAAGTTCACTCATTACTTTTTTTCCAGATTTAAAATCTGGAGCACTTAGGCTTAGTTTGAATTCTCCTGCTGAAATGTATGTAATTTTTACATCAGGGTTATCTGTTGAGAAGATTTCTTTGATTCTTTTTACGCCGTCATCTTCAAGACATTTAATTGTAATAATCTGTTTTAGATCTACAGTTTTCTTTCTTTTTTCTGTAATTTTTATGAATGCTTCTTGGTTATCTTTTGGGATATATTTTTCAATTAACTTTTTATCTTCTCTCGCTGCATCAACGAACTCTGGAAGCGTGGAAAATTCTTCCTTTATTTTCTCTTCAATCTTTTCAGCTTCTTCTTTGAAAATTTGTCTGAATGCGGATCTTATTGCCTGTTCTTGCTTGAATGCTTGCATTACTTCTTTCTTTTCTTTTGAATTAACTCTTCTAAGGGATAGTTCGATTCTATCTCCAGAGATCTTTAGAATTTTACATACAATCTTTTTATTTGGAACAACATAAGCTCTCATATGCTTAATTCGCCCAGGCGCAATTTCTGAGGAAACAAGGGTTCCTTCTTTTCCCTCTGGCAGTCTTACGAATGTAATGGTATTGGTTACTTTCTCAACAGTGCCGAGAACAATGTTTCCTTCTTCTAGTTCCATAATAAAATGAGATAAGTTGCTTATTTAAATTTATAGAATTACAAAACTTCCTCTACCCTTGAACGGATCTTTGCATTTCCGCCTGAAGGTATAGCAAGTACTGTACTACACTCTAAACATCTAACTTTCGTTGAGGCTTTTCCAAATATTGTTTGGGATGCCTTACATTTTGAGCATTTTACTCTAACAAATTTTCCTTTTCTATCTGCCATGATAAACTGTACGAGAATTGACTTTTAAAGGTTTTGATATGGGTTTTTGGGCTAGATTTTTACTATTTCTATCTCTAGATTTTTCTTAAGGGCCTCTATGAATAGCTGTTCTTTTTCTTTTTCTACCAGACAACCTGCAGCGAAATGGTGGCCTCCAACTTCGGCAATTGTTTCTGGATTCTGACCTTTGAATGTAATTACTGTTTTTTCTAGAACTTCCTTTAGATTTCTTCCCTCTCTTCCAACGATTCTTGCAGATACTTTTATTTTATCTTCGTTATATGCCATTCCTATTAGAACTGTGCCCTCCTCATATGTTGGAGATGATGAAAGCATTGAGCAGATTGTTCCCACAATTGCATCTTTGATCTTATCTTTTGCATTTAGGATTACAAATCCTTTTCCTTTTATCTTGTCCATCTTTTCTGCGAGTCTTAATCCCGAGACTAATTCTTGTTTGTATTCTGTGTAAATATCTAATGCTCGTAACTTTGCTTTTTCATTTTCCATGCAGTAGGCAATTGCGGTATCATGATATCCTAGACGCGAACAAGCATTTACTAGTGTGGAAATTTCTCGAACATCTTCCTTTGTATTGAAGAATTTTAGGATGTAAAGATTTCCTAGAATGTCATCTGCCTTATTATGCTGGGCTCTACGAATCATTACTGCAGTGATTAGCTTTGACATTTCGTTATCATCCAGTTCAAGAAGGCTCTTGCCCATTCCGATTCCTGTTTCTCTTAAGATCTCGATAACTCCTTCCCCATTTCCTGTGACTCCGGGGATGTATGGGGATGTCGAATATTCTAGTGCTCTTCTTAGTGGGCGAGTTGCAGGATATAGGACGAGTCCTTTTCTAATTGTTAGATCGGTGGTATCATTTATTATCTGTTGATTAATTTTAGACAAATTTGATTCATGCCTATCTCCAATCATTCCGATTATTGCTAGGCTTGAAAGATCTGCATTTTTTGGGGATAGTGCCTTTGCAAAAAGATAGCAGACTCCGGCCCCGGTACATGAATTGTCTTCTACGTTTTCGAAAAGATGGGGGTTAATAATTTTTATTTTATCGTTAAGTTGTTCTTTGTGAATCTCATGATGATCTAAGATAAAGATTGGTTCTTGGAGCTTTTGAAAGTATTCAAGGCTTCCCGAGGCTAGATCACTGAAGACGATTAGTTCTTTTGGTTGTCTAGATAATTCTTTTCTGATGATATCTTCTTCAAGTCCCTTAACGATTTTTATTGAGAATTTTTTATCTAATCGTTTGAAAGCTTTTGCAAGAATTGCTGCAGAAGTGATTCCATCACTATCATAATGGCTGACTATCCTAATAGGTTTATTCTTTGAAAGTTCTAAAAATTCTTTCGCAACTCTATCAACCTCTTTTAACATGATTCAAATAATTCTTAAGTGCTTAAAAAGATTTGTGTGTTCTGGGAAGGGGTACTGGTCAGATTTGCTTTGGAAAGGTATATATATTTTATTTTGGGTTATTGTATATGAAAGTGGGAAAAAGGGGAGTGTCAACTCTCGTGGCGACTATACTAATAATTTTAATTGTGATCGCTGCAATTTCAATAATCTGGATGTTTGTTTTACCTTATATTCAGGAAAACATTATGTTTGACGAGCAAGCAGCATTGAGTATTGCAACCTCTGGAGGATTTACCTTTTGGGATGAAGAAAATCAGTCTGCTTGCGTCCAGGTTAAGAGGGGGGTTGATGATGCTAATATTTCTCAAATTGATATCCTTTTCTCTGTTGGTGGGGAGAGTCATCGGGGAGCTTTATTTGGGCATGAAATTCCTAATCTAAATGAAATGGTTACTAAGTGTTTCAATCTTTCTGAATATGGTCGGCCAGATCATGTTGATCTCGTTCCCATTTATCTTACTGGAGGTACTGAGAAAGAAGGTACTGCAATCCCCGGAGTCCCTATTTCTGATGATGGAAACAGCGAGGACTTAGTTATTTCTACCTTAGATGAAGCATCGGATTGTGGGGATGGGGCGGATAACGATAATGACGGTTTGATCGATTTGGAAGATCCGGGGTGTATTAATTCTAGTGATATTTCCGAAGTTTTAGTGGATGCGGAATGGGAGACTTTTAGTATTAGTGAACTGCAAGAGAAGTTTGATGAGGTATTCTTTGGAAAATATCCCACTGGCATAATTGCAACGTCTCCTTATGCATTGAGTCATTATTTAGCTGGATTGATTTCGATGTATGAGGCAACCCAAGATGAAGCGTATCTAGAGTATGCCCTGGCTAATGTTGAGAATCTTAATTCTAATTTGGTTGATGTTGATGGGGATGGTTATCGGGAGTGGACCTATGAGTCTAATTATGATCATGATGACAATCTAAGTACTGTGAACCGAACCTACTGTCTTCATACTGAACGTTCTCTTAAGCAGTTTGCAAGATTAATAAGGATAATCAAAAATGGGGATTCCCTTAATGATATTTATGGGGTCCGGGCTGATGCGGCGTTAGATATCATTAAACATGATATGATAAATAATCCTGAATGTAGTTATCGTTTTGAGCCCGGATATTCAATGGTTCATCATTTAGTATCTCATTCAACGGCAGTACTCTTGGAATTGTACCTTATTGAGGGAAATGTGGATTATCTAGGGGACGAGGCGGTGGGTTATTTGGATGCTTTGAATGTTCGTGCGAATGCATTAAGAAATTCTTTATTCCCTCATCCTGAAGATTCAAGAGCGGTAGCTTGGGGGCAGACGGCATGTATTGATTTGAATTATTCTGATTATTGTTATATTGTGCGGGGGGCAGGTTCTTCAAGGATTATTTGTAAAGATTCTCTTGGAACTAATTATTGTTCTCCTTCTGATGTGAGTCACGGAGAATCTTTTGTTTTTACTGCGATAGAATTGCATCGTGCAGGGATTGTTTTTACTAGGGAAGATATTGATGCCCTTAGATATACTTTCATGAATAGGATTTGGGATCAGAATATCTCTGATCCAAAATATAGAGATTTTGTTGATGGAAGCCTTGAGCTTCCAATTGGAACTGTGACTCCGGGGGGAACTGTTGGTGAGGAAAATGTTTATGGGCAATACCATATGGGGAGTAATCTCGCTCCAGGATGGATTGGACTTGGAGCTTTTGATGCAGGATTACAAAGAATTTTTGAGCAAGGGGAAAAGTCGGAGGTTACCTTGAGGGCAATGCTAAATGAGATGGCCTTCTATGCAGAGATGGCTAGAAACAAGGTTGCTGGAGACTGTGTTTATACGAATTCAGCAAAGGAGATCTGTGATGAGAAAGATAATGATTGTGATGGAATCGTTGACGAGAATTTAGGGTGCTGAAGTAAGAATTATTTCTTTTTCTTTCGGTCTCTTACCGAGATTCCGAAATATTTTCTGATAATGTTCAATCTGGACTGAGCGTGTTGTAATTTGTGCTTAGCGTGTCTGTCGGTGATGTTATCCTTTAGGTGCTCTTTCATATTGTCTACCTTTTTTTCTGCGTTTTCAAGATCTTCATTCCTTTCAATTCCTAATTCTTTCATATATGCTTTAAGTTTCTTACCAAATACCTTCGTTGTTGGGATTCCATATTGATCTCTAAGAATTAATCCGATTTTGGATGGTGCATGCTTCTCTGCAAGCTCTGCTATAATCTTTTTCAATTCAGGTTCTTTCATTTTTACCCATGTAGGTTTTTTCATCTTTTCCATGTTTAAAGAGAGAAATGTTGGTTTTTAAAGATTTGGGCAGGTAATATTTTGTCGTAACTCTGTGGTCAAACAATAGATTTATAATTATCTTTTACTTTTCTTTTTTATGAGAATAAAATTAGTAAGGGGAAAACAATCCGAGCTGGTTAGTTTGGCTAAAGTGGCAAAAACTTGGAATACTCTAGCTAAAATGTTAGGACTAAGCGAAGTATATGTTCGGCATTATTTGAAAAAGGAAAAAAGGCTTTTGTCTGATTTGACGTATAAAAAATTGTGCAAAATTGCAGAAGCAAATTTTGATGATTTTATAGTTGATAAACTCCATAATAATTGGGGGAGGGTTAAGGGCGGTAGATTGTCTAGTGGCAAAACTATCAAAAATATCGATTTTCCGGTGGAGTCTGAAAAATTTGCAGAGTTCTATGGGGCAATGCTTGGTGATGGAAATCTGAATAGGACTAAGGGTTATAGGGTTGGAACTTATATGGCACGAATTGTTGGGGATCGAAAGTTAGATTATGAGTATCATATAAATTATTTAAAACCCTTAATGGAAGAACTTTTTGGATTGGTGGTACGAATTGGAGGATATGGAAATGGTGCGATCCATATTACAATTTACAGTAAACTTCTTGTTGATTTCTTGGAAAATAAAGGATTCAAGCCGGGAGATAAAATAAAAAATAAACTAAATATCCCTGACTGGATAAAGAAAAACGATGATTTTTTGAGGGCATGTCTTCGGGGATTGTTTGATACTGATGGGGGAATGTATCAACTGAATGATCAGAAGACATGCCAAATAGCATTTACTAACCATAATTTTACTCTTTTGAATGATGTTAGAGACTCGTTAATAAAGCTTGGAATAGTCCCTTCGAAAATTGTTTCAGGAAGAAGAGTTTATATTACAAAAAAATCTGAATTGCAAAAGTTTTTAAAACTGATCGGATTTTCAAATCCAAGGCATTCCAAGAAGATTGGGATGTTTAATTTAGCCCCATAGTCTAGTTGGTCAAGGATACAGGGTTTTGATCCCTGAGACCCAGGTTCGAATCCTGGTGGGGCTATTTTTTAGATTTAGTGCTTGTATCTTCCACGCTTCTCGACTACTTCTAATCTCTTAATGACTTCCTCATCCTTGTATGTTTTGAGAAAATTGGTGAAGAGATCTGTATGATTTTGGAAGTGTTTTGCTTCTAGGGCTTGTTTGATGAGGTGGAGGTCGACTGCCTTATCTTCGATCTTTGTTGAAATGAATCCCAGGCCAAAGTCTATAATGAATAGTTTATCTTCTGATAGGATTGTGTTGGATGTCGTGAGATCTCCATGGATGATATTGTTTTTGTGAAGGAGGGCCGTCTGTTTCCCGAGTTTTTGCATTGTTGTGAATTGCTTTTTTTCAGGATAAGAATTTAAGGTTTCGGATAAGCGATCTCCTTCAATATATGTCATGAAAATTGTTTGAGTTTCTTTGTCTATGGAGTCGATTTTTGGGACGTTTATCCCGAATGATGCTGCTTTGTTAATGATCTTTGCTTCTGAGCGGGTTCTTCGTGTTCGGATTTTGGTATCTAGTTGGGGATGACGATATGATTTTGGGGTTCGGATTTTGTGAATGGTTGGACTATCGAAGAAGTGAGAGGAGATGTAATCTACGAAGATTTTTGCCTCTGCGCCTTGGGAGATTAGTTTTTTCATTCTCTAAAACTTGCCCTTCCCTCGCATCTTCTTGGCCATCTTCTGCATCATCTTTTGGTCGATCTTGCCGTCGGCCATTTGATTCTGCATGCCCATCATCTCTTTGAGCATTTTATATTGTTTTAGGAGGGCTCTGATTTCGCTGGTTGTTGTTCCGGATCCTTGGGCGATTCGTTTGATTCGGCTAGTTTGCTTTTCTAGAACTTCTGGATTCTCAATCTCTTCTTCAGTCATCGAGTTGATTGCGTTCTTCCAGTGGACCATTTTATCTTCTTGTTTCTTTAGTTGATCTTTTGGAACTTTCTTCATTGCACTCCCCATTCCGGGCACCATGCTCATGATTTTATCCATACTTCCCATCTGATTCATTGATTCTAGTTGATTGTATAGATCTAGGAGGGTGAATTTACCTGCTTCAAGTCTTTCTTGGATTCTCTTTGTTTGTTTTTCATCTGTTGCTGAACGGACCTTTTCTAAAAGGCCTTGAAGATCTCCCATTCCTAGAAGTCTTTGGATGAATGATTCTGGGTCGAAGGTTTCTACTTCATGAATTTGCTCTCCGACACCGATAAAGAAGACTGGTGCGTTTGTTTCTGCACAGGCAGTTAGTGCACCCCCGGCTTTTGAGGTTCCGTCCATCCTTGTGATGATAACTCCATCAACATTCAGGGCTTTTTGGAACTCTTGAGCTTGTGTTTTTGCAGTCTGTCCAACATCTGCAGGCATTACTAGGATTCTGTAATCTGGTTTTAACTTTTTATTGAGTTTTTCTATCTCTTTTATTAGTTCTTTGTTGAGTCCATCTCGTCCTGCAGTATCAATTAGGACTAGATCGTATTTTTTCAGGTCTTTTTCGTACTTCTTTATGATTTTGATTGGATCTTTTTCTTTTTTATCTACGAAGGCAGGAAGTTTGGCTTTTTTGGCCATTTGCTCAAGCTGATCCATTGCTGCAGGTCTTTGGGTATCAAGTCCTAGAAGTGCGACCTTTCGTCCTCGCTTAGCGTAATAGAATCCAAGTTTTGCAATTGTTGTGGTTTTACCTGCACCGTATAATCCTAGGAACATGATTGATGCTTGTTTTGGAAGTTTGAGTTCTTTTTTCTCTCCACCAAGAATTATTAGGACTTCGTCATGAATTAGCTTGACTAATTGTTCTTTTTTATCAATTCCTTTGATCGATTCATCATAAGCAATCTTCTTGATTTTCTGAGAAATCTGAAAAACTAGTTCAACATTAACATCTGCTTCGATTAATGCTCTCTGAATGTCCTTTATGATTGCATCTACGAGCTTTTTGTCTATGAAAATCGCTGATGAGATTTTCTTTATTCCTGATTTTAGGACTGATCCTAGCTTATCAAGTACCATGATTAAAGGAGCATAATGGGGATTATTAAAGTTTCGCCTTACGAAGAGAATTTATTTTAGCTTAACTGGAACGTCTGCCCTAGTTACTTCCTTGTATCCTACGCCGTGTCTCTTTCTGAGATATGTATCAAGAACTTCACAACCTTTTTCATAATTGGAATCCCAAGTTTTCTTTTGTGCGTCGATAAATTCTGTCGGATCTTTTCCAAGTTTCTCTGCTCCAAGAGTTAGTCTCTTAGTAGTTGGTCCATAAGCTTTCAATGGCCCGATATGAATTCTTAGGGAGAGGTTTTCAATAATTTCATCCATTCTTTCAAGATATGCCGGAAGGGTTTCTGGATTTGGATTATACATTTGTGGGAATATGTCAAATCCTGCCCCAACAATTTTTCTAAGAGAATATTCTTGGTCTGCTAATTGTGTTGATGACTGAACGTTATTCTGAATATTCTCATTATCTACCCCCTTAAGGGCTGTAAGAATTTTCACAGGATATTTTGCTAGTTTTTCTAGAGTATTTGGTTCAAAGATGCCCCTTCTTTCAAAATCATCAACTAATCTTCCTGTTGAAAGATTACTATCCATCTGCCCCACATAATCTAGGTCCCTGTTTCCAATCTCTCTCCATGTGTTAAGTATCCAATCTAGTGCAATGGTTGGTTCTCCCCCAGAGGTTCTTAGAACTTTAAGATCCATATCAAATCCTACATCTGCGTATTGACTCTGAATCTTTTTTCTTGCACTGACCATGCTGTCAATAGTCTCATTGATTCCTAGAAACACCTTTCCTTTTCCTGGTTGGCCATCGTTACTCTCGTTGTCTACGAAGCAATATGTACAACCCCCAGATGCACTTCCGTCGTGGAAATTACATCCGGCTACCTGGAGAATAAATGGGAGATTGTAATGTTGAACTTGTTTCATGTTAAAATTATCATCGTTTTTGAACCACAGCGGAAAATCAAATTCTTGCTGTCTTGTGAATGCTTCAATTTCTTCTGAGGTGTGCTTTGTTACGTCAAAGAATTCTGTGCCATATTCTTCCGAAGCTAATGGGTCTAATTGTTTGATATTAACTTTAGTTCTGAATGGATAATTAACTGTTCCCACAATCGGCATAAGATCAACAACTTTAGATGTATCTCTTCCTTGTAGCGTATCCTTTAAGTCTGCAACAAGAACCTTATCACCTTTAATTAATGTAGTCCTCAATTCTAACGCTCTTTTTATTGGGTCTTTTTCCATTTTTCCTCTTGTAGGAAAATGTGTGGCTTTCTTTTTAAGGATATATGTTGTAGGAAATATGTTTTCTAATATGGGGTTTAGGATTTTGGCTTTTGAGAATTCTTGTCTGTTAAACTTTTAAGGTGATCTAGTGCATCTTCATATCGGAGATCTAATCGAATTACCTCACTAAAACTTTTGATAGCTTCTTCCACCTTTCTTAGGGCCTTTTGGGAGATCCCCAGACCATACATAGCTTCCACATATCGTGATCCTTTTTGCCCTCTTGTTCTTGAAGCAGTTTCTTCAAATTGTAACTCTGCGGCCTGATGTAGGTGCATGTTGGAAAGAGAGCTTCCGATTAGGATTTCTGCCAAATTTTTATCTTTTTCTACACTTGGAATATTCCCTTGGAGGGCAGTTATACATTCCGCCCATCTTTTTAGTGTGAAATTTATTGTTCCTAAGTCCAGGGTTACCCCATCATCTGTTGCCCCTTTTTTTATTAGTGCTTCGTATTCTTTTCTTATCTTAGTTAATTCCTTAAGATCCTTTGAATCCGATTTTCTATACCCTTCATATTTTAATCTCGCTATTGCCTTTTTAGTATCGCTTTGACCGTCGAGAGGCAGTGCTTTTTCTAGGTATTTGAGAGCAGTTTTGTATTTGCCCTTTTTCCTAAAATGATCTGATAATTTCCTCGCTGCAGAAACTCTATTTGCCTTGTTTTCCTTTGGGTCGTCTAACTTAGCTTCGAGATCTCTTCGGTTTATTGCTCTTCCACTATCTTCTTTATCTAATTTTGCTGATTGACCTACATTTGCCTCTAATAATCCCTCTTCAGAATCTTTTCCCTCTCTTTTTTCAAAACTTTCTTTTCCTCTGTAAATTCTGATTTCCGTATCAATATTTTTTAGAATATATTGGATTGTTTCATCCTTTCCAACATATCCCTCAAGCATTTTCTTTGATTTTTCTAGGTTTTCTCTTGCGGCTTCATAGTTTTCCTGTCCATGTAACTCTCTTCCATGGTTGAAATAAAGAATTCCTAAATTTGCTTCGTCCTTTGGATTTCCAGGTTCACATTCTATTATTTGTTCAAATGCATAAACTGCAAGTTCATAGTTTTTAACTGCGGATGCTGCCTTTCCGAGAGCCCTAAATGCTCCCGAGTCCCAAGGGTTACCCTCTAATGCCCTTCTACATTGGACATAAACATCCTCAAACTTTCCAGAATTAATTCTTGTCTTATCTTTTTTTATCCCTTCTTCCCAACTTTTCAATTCCCTTCTTCGACTCTCAATAATTCCTTGGATCTCTGCCTTATCCATGGTTATGTTATGTTGAAGGATTATAAAAACATTTATGTGATGGTTGAGATTTCTATAGGCCGAGTTTTTTGATCAGTTCTTTTTTATCGAAGACTTCTAGATCGTCGTAAGTTTGACCTGTGCCTAGAAATAGAACTGGTTTTTTTGTTACATGGCTAACTGAGATTGCTGTGCCGCCCTTTTCATCTACATCTGCTTTGCTTAGGATGATTCCTGTTAGGTCTACTGCATCGTTGAATGCTTTGGCTTGCTCTGTTGCGTCATTACCGGTGATTGATTCTCCGAGGAAGATTTTCATATCTGGCTTGTTAACTCTTGAGATTTTTTCTATTTCACTCATTAAGGAATCTTTGTTTTGCATTCTTCCTGCTGTGTCGATTAGGACTACATCAATTTTGTGTTTTTTTGCATAGGCGATTGCATCGAATCCTACTGATGCGGGATCTACCCCATAATCTTTTTTGATTATTGGGACCTTGAGTTTGTTTGCGTGCTCTTCTAGCTGTTGGATTGCTGCTGCTCTGAAAGTATCTGCTGCTGCGAGACAGACCGATAATTTTTCTTTCTTTAGAAGGTTTGCTACCTTCGCTATTGTAGTTGTTTTACCTGATCCGTTGATTCCTGCGAATAGGATTACAAATGGTTTCTTTACTTCTAAGGAGCTTTTGATTTCTTCTATGAAATTTGGAGGATTAATTAGAACTGATTCTATTGATGCCTTTAGTTCTTCTTCAAGATTTACTTCTTTTAGTGATTTTCCAACGAGTTTTTCTTCAAGGGCATCTTTTATTGCTGAAACTGCATCATATGCAACATTATTTTGTAAAAGAATCATTTCAAGTTCCTGGAATAGTTCTTCGAACTTTTCTTCTGTCAGTTTCTTTTTGAATCTCGAGAAAAAGCCTTTTTCTTCTACTGGGGCATCGATTGTTTCTTGTAGGGATTCTTCTAGTTCTTCTTCAATTGGGGTTTCTGGGGCTGATTCTTCAATTTTGGGTTCTTCTACAGGTTGAATTGTTTTCTCTTTCTTCTTTGCCGCCTTTTTCTTTGCTTTCTTAACTTCTTTTTCTACCTTCTTTTCTATTTCGCCGCTTGGTGACTTTACCTTGATTTTCTTAGTTTTCTTTTCTGGTTTTTCTTTCTTCTTTGCTTCTTTAGGCTTCTCGCTTTCTTCTTCTGGTTTCGCCTTAGTTAGCCATCCTTTTAGCTTATTTTTTAGTGATCCGAACATAATTGTTTTAGTGGTTGGGGGATTATTAAAGTTTGGGTTTCGCCTGGGATTTTAGAGTATAACAATTCTTTTAAACGGCTCGCTCTTCTCGAGGATATGATAACATTTAATGATCTTTATGAGGCCTTGAGAAAGGAGAAATATTCTGAACAATTACAGTTACTTCCTAAGAAGTTTTTGGCAGAAGTTGCAGAGTATTTTAAGGAGAAAAGGGAGTTTTTAGACAAAGAGGATGATTCATTTTCTGAGATGGCCATTAAAAATAAGAAGAAACTTGAGAATGCGATGTCGAGTTTTAGGGACTTGATTAGGTTGAGGAAGAAGAAAATATTGAATTTGGCCTTTGTGGCTTCTGAAGTTGGGATCTCGAAGAAAGATTTCGAGAATTTGATGAGTTTTGAGAAGGAATTGTTTGAGATAGTCGTTAAGAGTCTTGAGAAGGCTGAGAAGAATTTGGGTGAGGGGATGTCTGGGACAAAAAATGATGAGATGAAGTACAAACTGGTTAGGTTCTTAGAAGATGTTCCTGAGTTTTTGGATCTTAATGGGGGAGATGTTGGGCCATTTGAGAAGGGAGAGATTGCAAATTTAGATAATGAAATTGTTGAGATTTTGGAGAAAGATAAGCGGGTAGAAATTCTCGAGGAAGATTAAATTTATAAGTGATTCTTGTTAGTAGTTAATATCTAAAATGGCGGAGGAAATGATGGCGGAAGATAATTGTATTTTTCCAAAGTGTCCTTCTTGTGAATCGGGGTATTTATTGCCCTTTTCGTACAAGGAAGATGTCTTTGAGAAGTGGAAATGTTCAAAATGTGGACATACTATAGAAAAAAGAGAGCGACGTAATTAATTATTAGAATTTTATTCTTCTTCTCCGCTCGGAGTACCCTACTCTTGGGACACTTTCTTTTGTTTTGGCTTAGTTCTCACTCTAGTTCTCTTTTTAGGGTTGACTAACTCGTCCCTTTTCTTCTTTCTTCTTGCAACTCTCCAACTTCTATTTCGGTCAAGTCGCTTTGGTTTATTTCTTGATGGCATATTTTTTCTTAATGAATTGAGTTTTTAAGTGTTTGGGACGCTATGACCAATAATCTTAAAAACCAAAATCTTCTCATCAAACTATGCCTGCGTAGCTCAGTGATAGAGCATCTGCCTTGTAAGCAGAGGGTCGAGGGTTTGACTCCCTTCGCAGGCTTATGGAAAATAGTGAAAATGAGAAGGTAGACTATAGGGCCTTAGCAGAACAGCTTTTGAAAGAAGCTCGTCCTAGTATAATGTTTGGCCTTAGTCTTTCAATTCATTCCCAAGAGTTCTATGATGGAAGAAGCAGCCTTCCGACTAGGTTTGGAGATCGTTCTTAAATTTCAGAAAGTTATTTAAAGTTCGTTGATTGTTATATTGCATGTCAGTTGAGAGTGAGTTTATTAAAGAGTATAGGGTCTTGTATGTTCCGAATGAAACTACTGAGCAACATCGGGATCGTTTTAGGGCATTTGCGAAGAAACATTTTGTGCCGGCAGATGCAGCAACATTAGCACGTCGTAAGGCATTTGATGAGCGTTGTAATCGAGCAGGATTTGGCTATGTTAATACTATTGGGAAGTCTCCAGAGGAGATAGAGGAAATAATGCAGACTTTGGAATCTGACGAAGTTCAAACTTTATTGGGATCATTACATTAGTTTCTTTTATTCGGAAGATATTTATAGTTTCTTAGCCATGATTTAACATGTCAGATGACCTAACTGAAATCTTAGAAGAAGTTTCAATGGACGATCCTGTGGAGGATACTGCTCGAGATAAGAAAAAGAAATCAGATACTCTCTTTTTATTTTCTTTATCTGGAAAACCAATTGCAAATTGTGATGGTGATTGCGGCGGAGAGGTCCCTCCCGCAGCTATTGATTATATCGTTCGAGTTTCCCAAAAAGAGTTAATAATGGGTGAGCGTGGTGCTAATCCGAATAAAAAGAATTCCAATGTTCTTTTTCTATATTCTCTTTCGGGGGAATCAGTTGCACACTGTTTCGAAGGTGAAGGCGGAGAGGTCCCTCCCGCAGCTATTGATTATCTGGTAAGGGTTTCTCGGGCAGAATTAAACTCTCCTGAAGAAATTTCTTTTGGTGAGAGCAATTAATTAGATTAAGCCCACTTCTTAACTTCACATTCTTCTTTTTCTTCTTTTATGGGATAAATATCTTCTACAATTTCCTCTGGAGCGAACCAAAGTTTGATTTCTTTTTCTGCGCTTTCTGGAGAATCAGAGGCATGGATGCCGTTTTCAAATACTCCCGTTTTCGAATGAACTCTTCCGTATCTTCCTCGAATGGATGTTGGATCTGCTTCTTCGGGATTAGTCTTTCCTGCAATGGTTCTAATCTTTTCGATTGCGTTTTCTCCCTTGTAGATTAATGCAAGAACTCTTGGGGTATGGTATTCTCCCATGATATATTTCAAAACTTCTTCGAAGATTTCTTCTCCCTTCTCTTCTTTTAACTTATGGTAATGGGTTTCTGCAAGTTCTCTCTTTACTGAAACAATCTTTGCCCCAATAATCTTTAATTTTGTTTCAGATAGCGAGGTGATAATGTTTCCTGTTAAACTTTTTATTAATCCATCAGGCTTTACCAGAACTAAACAGGATTCTTCTGCCATTATTCTTTCTTTGCAGCTTTCTTGGTTGCTTTCTTTGGTGCAACTTCCTTTTCTGCCTCTTTTACTTCTTCTTTCTTTACAGCTTTCTTATTAACTGGCTTTTCTTCTGTTTTTTCTTCAACTTCTTCTTTATTCTCTACTTTTTCAACTTCTTTTTCTTCTGTAGTTTCTTCGGTTGGTTCTACTACTTCCTCGGCTGGAGTTTCTACTTCTTTAGGTTTTATCGTTGAAAGATCAATTTTTTCTAGATCTTTTGTTTCGAAGATTCTAAATTCACAGAATGAAAGTGGATAAACTTTCTTTAACTTTGGAAGCATTGCTTTTTGGAAGATTCCTTCTAAAACTTCTTCAGCTAATTCGTTATATGTTTTATCCTTAACATAATCCAGAATGAACTCTTTTGCAGTGTTTCTTAGATTCTTTCGTACTGCTCTTGAAACTCTTTTTCTTGTTATTAAGAATGGTTTGATAGTGGTTTTTATATCTGCACATTGTGCTGCGAATGAATCTTCCACATAATCTGCTCTCTTTCTCATCATTCTTCGAATATATGCTTTCATTAATTCAAGTTTCTTTGGAACTGCGATAAGTTTTCCATCGTGGTTGAATATCCTAAGTACGATTTCAAGACCTTTTCCTCTAAGTTGTCTAGTTAAATCTAGTTTGATTGTTTTCTTATCAAGATTTTCTAATGTTCCAAGAACTTGTATTGTTGTCTCTAGGATTGGAATTTCAACGTTGATGAATCTTTTTCTTTCTGCCATTTTATTCTATTACGATTTTTGAGGTTCTTTTACCTTTCTTCTGGTATTTAGATTTTTTGCATACTGTACAAGTGTACATAATATTAGTTTTCTTAGTTGTCTTTCTCTTTCCTTTTGCTTGATTCTTCATACGACTGAAACGGCCTTTATTTCCGATTCCTCGGTTTGATCCCCTAAGTCTTGCCCTTTGCTTTGCTCCTCTCTTAAGTGTTGAGGCCTTGCCTGAGCTAGGTTCTTTTACCTTCTGCTCTGTCTTCTTTTTACAGAATGGACAGTATCTATTTGTCTTTTTCGGCTTCTTCATGTTAATTAGGGTGAAAAATTGCCTTTTAAAGTTTTGGGGAGGTATGGTCCCACAGTTATTTTTATAAATGGGGGTTGACTTGGTTAAATATGGTTTTGAGAAGGGTAAAATTCAGAAAAGGAATGCAGAAAAAGTTCTTTGATCGGGTGGTGGCAGGTATGAGTTCTCCTTCTGTTCGGGGAATCTTGCAGTTCGGATTTGATGTTCCTTATTCTACGTTAAAGAACTATTATTCAGGGGTTAGGCTTATGCCCGAGGACTTTTTTAGAGATTTATGTCATTTGGCTAAGACTGATCCGGATGATTTGGGGGTGGAGTTTGTTAGTGGAAGTTGGGGACAGGTTATTGGGGGACGGAAAGGGAAGCGGAAAAAGCTTAAAAGTAGCTAATACTCAATAATTTTATAGGCCTCGTTGTCTATGGCCCCGTAGTCTAATGGTAGAACGCATCGTTGACTTCGATAAAGCCCAAGTTCGATTCTTGGCGGGGCCATTTGAACTTAGTTTGATTAACCCGAAGGGTACTTGCGAAGCGCGCAGGCCGGGTCATTTCCTTTTTATGAATTTTTGTCTTCGGAATATTTATATAATTTGAAAATGTTATTATTTGATGCAAAAAGAAGTGAATCGGAAACTCTCATGTCTAACTCTTGGAAATCGGAAAAAAGGGATTAGTGGAATTGTTGCGACTATTCTTATTGTATTAATTGTGGTTGCTGCTGTTGCGATTATTTGGAAGTTTATCATACCCCTTGCGAGGGAGATTGACTCTGGGAAGGAAGAAGTGGAACTCAGTATTGTGACTGGGGAGGGTTATACTGTTTTTGATTCTGAGACGGGGCTTGCGAGCGTTCAGATAAAACGGGGAAATGATGAAGTTGAACTTTTGGGAATAGATGTTTTGTTTTCTGTGAATGGGAGCTCAGTAGATTATACTATTTTGACAGATAATGTGACTGCTCCGGGGACGACAAAGTTGTTTAGGTTTAATCTAACTAATTATGGCGAGCCGGAATCTGTAGATGTTTTTCCAATTGTGGATTCCGGAGATTTGAGAGTCAATATTGGTGTTGTTTCTTCTTTACTGATTACTGGGAATGTGGCTAAATCAAGAGGTTTGAAGAAGGGAAAAGTTATTGCTGAGGGGGATAGTATCATTATTTCAAATGCGGAAGTTCTAGAAAACTTTGAATCTGCTGCTGCCGCTGCGGAGGAGGAATGTATTATGGGAGATGCTAATTGTGATTGCGTTGTTGATGGGTTGGATTTGGAGATCTTTATTGCTCATTGGGGTTATATGGAGGGGATGACCTGGGGAGATGCAGATTTTGATGGTGATGGGGATGCGGATCTTGATGATTTTGTTATCTTGAGGGAGTCTTTTGGGAGGGAGTGTGAGACTTGGGAGGATTCTTCCTTTATGGTTGCGACTTGGTCTGATGGGGATACTCTCTTGGGCGAGGGAGACTTACAGGCGGATGGTTCTTATGGGGCATGGGATAGTTATCGGAATGGAGGATATTTGGGGGTTGATCCTGATGGGGAGGGTGGCAATACCCTTAGGGCGGAGGGACTATATGGGGTTCACAAACATCAGCGAATTGTTTCTAAGGATTTACCCACATTTGATTCCTGGGCAGGATCGATAGAGGTTAATTTTAAGGATATAGTTTTCAATGAAAATTTAATACAGGGATGGAGACTTACTCCCTTGGCTATTGTTGGAGGATATAGGGATGCTACTGTTGACCGGAATTTTGTTATTCAGATTGAAAATAGAACTAAATCTCCGGATTATCCTGGGAAGTATACTCCTGCCATTTATATTGCGGCATACCATGGTAGGAATTCCGGTATTATTTATCGGGGTAAGACCTTTTTCATCGAGGACGGTTGGGATGGTTTTGAAGATCGGTTTGTAAAGATTGATTGGTACTTTACTCCAGAGAACACTCTTTTTGCAAGGGTTGATAATGGTAATTGGGAATCTGTCCCGGTATATGGTACTTATGTTGATCCCTTTGTTAGGCTTTGGGCGGGTTGGGTTAGCTCCTATAATGGTGGTGCGATAAAACTCAGGAATTTTAAGTTATATGGTCCGGAGCATGTTTCTGATTTTGCTGCTGAAGAAGCTTATTGTGAAGATTCTGATGGGGGAATTTTTTATGGAACTTTTGGAGAAACAACGGCTTCTTCCGAAGGAGTTATGTCTTCTGATTTTTGTGAGGGAAACTTATTGAATGAATATTATTGTAATGGTGCGGAGAAGAAGCTTATCCAGGTTGATTGTGTAAATGGCTGTTCCAATGGGGCTTGTATAGCTTAGGGGAAAGAGATTTTTTTGAATTCTTAATCTTTTGGAGTGTGTTTTGTTTTACTTAGTAACTAACTTACTTAGTAACTTACTAAGAAAGATTTATAAGTGATTGTTTCTTGTTCGGATAGAGGTTGATTGAGGGAATGAAGAAATATTTACTTTTAGTAGAGGACGAAGAGCTTTGGAAGAAGTTTAAATCAAGTATACAAAAGGATATTAATAGCGAAATTATGAAGTTGATTGAGGGAAAAGTAAAAAATGGTGGTAAAAAATGAATAAATTGAGGGGTGGAAAGAATAAGTCTGGACTCACCGCCCGGTGTACCGCCTCACGCGGTTCCCGGCACAAGAACCTCTCACGAGGTACTCCAAATATCGGAGTTAGGGGGCAGGTTACTATTTTTATTATTTTGGCGATTGTTATTGTCGGGGGAGTTATTGCTTATTTTACCTTGCGAGATTCTTTTGGGACAAGTGTTCCTCAAAATATGAGGCCAGTATATGATTATTATCTAAGTTGTGTGGAGGATATTACTGCTGAAGGAATTAGTTTGCTTGGAGAACAGGGAGGATATATCGAGACTCCGGAGTTCGTGCCAGGTTCACAATACATGCCTTTCTCGTCTCAACTTGATTTTCTTGGACAACCGGTCCCATATTGGATGTATGTCTCTGGAAATAATATTCTTCGTGAACAAGTACCTACTAAATCTGGAATGGAAGAAGAATTAGAAAAATATATTGCAGAGAGGCTAGTGGATTGTGACTTTTCCGACTTTTCCTTACAGGGTTATACTGTTTTTATCGAAGAAGGTTCTATTATGGATGTTTCAATAAATAATCTTGATGTTGATGTTAGTTTTGCAAATGGCCTAACAATCCTTTTTGATGGCCAGTCTACGGTGGTGGGAAACCATGATATTAGTGTTAAGAGTAAGTTGGGTAAGTTCTTTGATTTGGCAATGGATGTTTACAACTTTGAAAAGGAAAATGCTTTTCTTGAGGCCTATGCCTTAGATGTGATGAGGCTTTATGCTCCTGTGACTGGCGTTGAAATTACCTGTGCACCTAAGCTTTTTGTCGATGAACAGATCCAGAACGATTTGGTTGAGGGGCTTATGGCGAATGTTCCTGCGTTGAAGTTGGGCGGAAGTTATTATGATCTTGCATCACAAGAGAATGATTATTTCGTGACGGACATTGGACGAAATATCGATGAGAATGTGAATTTTATTTATTCTTCTGATTGGCCTACTCGAATTGAGATTTTCGGTGACCGAGTCGTTGAACCGGTGGGTCTCCAAGAGGGATTAGGAATAATGGGCTTTTGTTACGTTCCTTACAAACTAGTTTACGATATTGATTTCCCTGTTTTGATTCAGTTCTATGATAATGCTGAACTTTTCCAGTTCCCTATTGCTGTTGTAATCAGCAAAAATCAGGCTAGGGAGGCTTTACCTTCCGTTTATGGGGAATCACTTGAATCTGAAGTATGCGAATTTAGAAATCAAAATGTTGATATTCGAACTTATGATTCCGAGTTGAATCCTATTGAGGCCCGGATTAGATTTAAGTGTCTGAACTCTCGTTGTGAAATTGGAGATACTGAGATTGAAGGTGGCGCAGCAGTTTTAGCTGCAGAGGTTCCTTCTTGTGTGAATGGATTTATCCTTGCTAGTGCTGACGGGTTTGCTGATGAACAATATCAAATTTCTACCAATGCTGAAGATTTTGCAGATATTGTTTTGGATAGGAAGTATAATGTTTCATTGGATCTTGGAAAGGAAGTTGAAATGGCTTTATTGTCATTTGATTCTGAGGATTATTCTCAAACAGTCTTGTACCCCGATATGACTAGTGTGGAACTGATTGATGGTTCATATAACATCAGCGTATATGTTTATAAGAATTCTAGCTTGAAATTTCCTAAGATTGATGATACTCGATGTGTTGATGTTCCCCAGGAGGGCCTTGGGGGATTATTTGGAGCGCAAGAGGAAAAATGTTTTGATGTAAACTTGCCTGAGACCGAAGTTAGTTTTGCAGTTGTTGGTGGTGGAAAGAATCAAGATTACTTCACGGAAGGTCAACTGAGAGATTCCGAAGAATTGAATATTAGGATTCCATTATTTGAAACCCCGAAGAGTTTGGATGGATTAAGAACCAATTATGATAAAGTGGAGGATGAGATAATCTATCTCGAATTCGAATAATGGTACGGCGTACTGAATTGATTATTGGAATGTTATTAATCGGAATCTTTATGACTCTGGGAGTTTCTGCTGCAGCATTCGGGGGAGGTTATGGCTCGGGGGGTTTTAGTGGACTCAATAATAACTGGCAGGCTAATCAGCCTACGTTTAATAATATCTATAGTTCTAGTCAAATGAGGGAGTATTGGCCTATTTTGAGTCGAATGGAGAGTGGCCAGTGTGAGGCTACAACAGATTTTCTTATTGGAATTCCCCCAGGGGGATGTTCGCCTGCAGTTGTTAGATCTGATTTATTAGAGGAACAAAACGTTCCGGTTTTTTGTAAGCTTGATGCTCTTAGAATCAATCCGTTGATTAAAGTATCTTCTATCAAATCTATTTCGTTTAAGGGAGATAAACCTGAAGGAATTGCAGGAATTAGTTTTCATCCTGCTCGTGCAGCAGTTAGATCTTATAAGACCTTATTGGGAGATCCAATGTTGAATAATATTGGATATGTTGTTATTGTTTTGAAACAGAATCGTGTAGAAGAGGATATGGAAGAGTGGATCGCAGGCAATTTAACTGCTACTATCCGTTATGATTCTGAAGGGGCCTATGGTGTTGGGGCGTCAGATTATTATCTTCCTGCAATGAGCCGTTCTGAGTGGGAGCAGAACTTTGAGGCATCTTCTTTTTGGAATGGTCGAGGCTATGTTCGGGTTAAGGGGGTTGGTCAGGGAGTTGCACAAATTGAACTGTTAACTGATAAGGATAATGTTTTTAGAACATTTAATTTGAAAGAAGGAGAGACCAGTAACCTGATCTACTTTCCAGGATATTATTGTAAGGCTGGATTGAAGGTTAAGCTGAATAAGGTTGTCGCTCCAGAGAATATGGTTAAGCTGGATGTGGATGGCAATGAAATTTGGGTAAGGAAAGGTAGCAAGATTCTTAATAATCAGTGTACTGTTCAGGATTTGACTATCGGAAATAAAACTAACAATGTAACTGTTAAACTTTCTTGCCCTGGTCAAAAGTTTACATTGAGTTTACAAGAAAAGGATAATAAAACGGGATTGACTGAGGCATCTGATTCAAGGATTGATAATTATTTCAAGAAAGCTAATGACACCGTCAATGAATTAATCGAGGAATATCGGGCTGAAGAGAAAGAAAATGGGGAACCCTATGGGGAAGAAGCCTTATTTGAACAGATTTTGATGGCTCAGAAAAATGGGAAATATAAAACTCAAGAAGCTTTGATGACGCTGTTTATTGATTCATATCCGACTTCTAGTGCTATATCTAAGGTGAAGCAAGATCTTATGAGATTAGGAAAATGGAATTACAGTAATGCTTATCATACAGCCCTTGTGAATAACAAGTATTACTTTATTTCGCTTGAAGATTTTAAGAAAGTGGATGAGGGAAAGAAGAAGGCAACTATAAAGATTGGAAGTGCAACACAAAATGTTGTTGAAGATCAAAGAATTAATTTTTCTTCCGATGAATATTTGATTATCGATGAGATTTTGCCTGGGAAGGTAGATATAGATTATTACAATAACAAAAAAGATGCCAAGAAAAAGAAGGAAAGTGCAATAATCCCCGAGGGAGATTCGGCTTCTCTTGGTGGACGATCAATCAATGTTCGAAGTGTAGATGTTACTGAAATTGCTTATGTTTCTCTGATTCCTGAAGTTAAGAATGATAGAACTGAAGCTAATTTTACTTATCGGATTGGGATTGAGAAACGGGGAATACAATTAAGTCCTGCTAAAACTCGGGAGATGATTAAGAATTTGAATAAGACCATTGAGGATTGGGAAAACATTATTGAGAATCTTGGTAGTGTGATTAAGGGATGGAAGGGGGCGTGTTTTGCTACTTCTGCCGTTCTGATGATGAAAAATATGTTTAATGGCTTTGATGGGGAAAGTTTGGCAAGACAAAAGGTTATGAAGAGATACAAGGAAATATGTGATCGTGACCACGCAGGAGTTTCTAGGACCAAATGTTATAATGATCTTGCTAGTGATATCGATAGAGATGTTAGTGCGATGAAAGACGGATTGAATGTGGTGAATGGTCAAATGGATCCAAAGATTGAGGCACATTCTACTGAAGCGGGAGTTTTTGAAAAGGGGGGGATTAAGAATGATGAGGCTTACCTTACGGACCTTCGGGGACTTCTGGGTAGTGATAAGATAACTGTAGTAAAGAATAATGAGACATTTGAGGTTGATCCTTCAAGTTTGACTACTACTTCTCAAATTAGGTCTGTTCTTTTAAGTAGGCAGTTGGCAGGTAATGGTGTCGCTGGAGAGGTTTCTCAGGCTGAGATGTATGGCGCTCTGAATAGTGCGGTATTGCAGCAGCAAGCTGCTGAAACAAAGGCTGCGGCTGCAGCTAAGATTAGTGGGGCGGTCGGTTCTGGAAAGAACCCTGTTGTTCAGACTGTTTTAAGTAAGAACGTTAAGACATTAAGTTGGGGCGGTGAGACTTACGGTAGTTATGGTAGTTTGAATGGAGTTGAAGGCTGGGGAGCAAAGGATAAGATTCAGTATCTTAATTTGGATGGTAGGAATTATGTTTTGAAGATGGGACAAAGCCTGACGGGAAATATGGCAGTTAATGAGTCTTACCGATTGGATGGAGATCAGTGGGTCAAAGCTAGTGATGCTGAAATTAGAAAGATGAGGGGATATGTTTTTACTAAGGCTGGTGGAGAGGCAGGAGAATGTTCATATGTTTATAGGAAACCCACTGTAAAGTATTACAAATCGGGAAATAATGAAAACCTCCCCGCAATTATTCCATTTGACTTAAAGAAGGGGTGGTATGTAATGGTGCCTAATTCTGCAGGAACATTTATCGATAATTCACCTCAGGGTTATACTGCTGCAGGAGATGTAAAATATTTTAAGATCTGTAATGTTGGTCCGAATGGATTGATGGAGAATGGCCAGTACCCTGATGATGTTTGTCAAAGTTTTGATGCCAATTCTGCGGGAAGTGTGGATCGGTTTATTCCTTGTCCTTCATTGAAACCGGAGAAAGTTAAGGAACTTTATTCTAAAGCACGAGAGGCAATAAGGCAGGCTTCTAGTCAGGCAGGTCAGAGAATTATCAATATTCTTGGACAGAGTATTGATCTTGGTCCTCCGATGAGTGATACCGGAGATTTTGAGTGTCAAGACTTTATGAGCCCTGAAGATTGTCAGTGGATGTTTAATACGTGTGATCCAGTTATTTGCCCAACTTCTCGATGTGATCTTGGCGGAAAGATGCCTGTTTCAGATGTTGTTCAGACAGGAATTATTGGAAGTATTGCGCTTTGTTTACCAAATGCCCAGGAAGGTATTTTTGTACCGGTTTGTCTTACGGGTATTCATGCAGGACTTGACTCTTATGTTTCTATTTTGAAATCGGAAAGAGATTGTTTGGAGCTTAGTCTTGAAACTGGTGAACACGTAGGTATTTGTGATGAGATTACTTCGATTTATCTTTGTGAGTTTTTCTGGAGACAACTTTCCCCTGTGATGGATTTATTAATTCCGCGATTTGTCGAGGGACTTTATGGTGGATTCCAAGGTACTCGGGGGGGAGGAGAATATTTGACTGTTCAACACTCTTGGGATAATCTTCAGAAGGGAATAGATTTCTTTCAAAACGATTATGCTCAAAATGCCTTCAAGGCGTTTAGAGTTAGGAATGTTCAGGAGGCCGGAGGAGAAGTTTGTAGAGCTTTTGTAGGAACTACAATTCCAACCTCTGCAGAGGGACTGAATAATTTACTTGAACCGGAGAGTCCAACTCAATTTTATGCACATTTCTCTGAAAGAACTTTTTCAGAGGCTACGGTTCCTGCAACTTCGCATTACAAACTGTATTACCATATTTATGCTGGAAATGATAAGGGAGTACAATATCAGATTTACTTGAAGAATCCTCCCCAGTCCACATATTATCGAACAAACCCGTCAGTTCATGTTAAGAATGGATTTATTCCTCGGGGTGAAGAAGCTGATGAATCTATTGACTTTACGGCCCCTTCAGGATATAAGGAATTGTGCGTAGTTGTGGATGCTAAGGAAGAGTGTGGCTTTAAGCAAGTTACGACTGATTTTGGTTTAGATTATATTCAGAAGAAGTATGTTGAGGAGCAAGCTAGTGAGACTAACATTAATACCGAAAAAGAATGTATCTCGGGAACTAAATCGGCAATACCTCTAATTAATCCGAATATCCAGGCAGGTGCAGAAGAAGCGATTCAACCAGAAATTGCTTTGAGAGGAATTGTAAGGATCTGTGCTTCTGCTAATCCTGAGGCAGGTGTTACGTCTACAAATGCAAATAGTTCGCGTTGGAAGGCTGTAGGGACTTGTGGTACGCCAGATTTAACTTGTTGGTTGGATATTAATAGTGTGGAGAATGATTTGAAGTCTATTGAAGCAATTGATAATAGTACTCTTTCAATTTTGGACGAGAGTCGAGGATTGTTGAATAATACAAGACAGAGTTATCAAGATGTTCAGAAGGAGTTGGCGTTTCTTAGAGAAAATATTCCAAAATTAGTTGATGGAGATCTGGCAAGTGATGAAACTCCTCGGGTTGTTGGTTATATTAGAAGATTGAATACAATTATTGGCGTTGGAGATATTTTCCCCCAGGGAACTAATGCGAATAGGGCAGAGGCTTTGTCCTGGAGGGCGGCCATTTACCGAATGATTGTTGAGTTCAATGGTCGTGGTAAGGTGAACAGTAAGGAAGTTGTCGCGGCAGCTAAGAAAGGGGTGGGGGTAACTGATATCCCTGTTGATTTGGCAGGGGAGTTGACTGCAGGGGAGGGTGAGGAAGAATCGACTACGGTGGAAGGCAATGCTGCAGAAGAGGTCAATGGGGCGGAGAAAAAGAAAGGATTCAGTTTTTATGGGCCTGGTATTTTCTTTGAAGGAATTCCTACTGGAATGTATGTTGAGGAAAAAACTGGGGACCGACATTACGTGATTTTTGAAATTGATAGTGACCAAGAAATTGGGAAGATTATTGAGGGGAGAATTAGTTTTGGAAAAATAAAGAATGCAAAATCTGAAAAGGTTATCGTTCATGCGAGTAACTTGAAGAAATATGGGTTAAATGAGGATTTAGAATTTTATAGGCTTGGAGTACTTGAGGGGATAGTAAACACCCTTAAGGGTTATTCCGATGAAGAGAGTGATACCTCTGAAGAAGGCGGGGAGAGTAGTAAGGTGGTTACTTTGGACGTTATTTTATATAACGATAACGACGATGTTGACAAATTGAATGATGGGGAATATGATAAAATAACTGTTACTGGGAGGATACTTGGAGATTTGGGAGATTCAATGAATCGTGGAGAAATAGTTATTGAAGGAAACGTTGAAGGTTATGTTGGAAATTTTATGGGTGGGGGAAGAATAACTGTTGAAGGAACTGCGGAAGGTCCGGTGGGAACTTTATTGGATGGCGGAGAAATAATTATTGAGGAAGATGCTGAAGGTCCGGTGGGAACTTCTATGACTCTTGGAGACATAACTATTGGGGGAGATGCTAGAAGTTCTGTTGGAGATTCAATGAGTGGTGGAGACATAGTTATTGAAGGAGAGGTTAATTATCCTATTGGAGAAGATTCTAGTGGGGGAGAGATTAGAATAAGGCAATCTCAGTTATACCTGGAAGATAAAATTGGGGACAATGTGGGCGCTCAGATTTATTACTGGGACGAAGAATGGTTTCCTTTTTTATAGATATTAATTAATTCTTAAGAATGGGGAGAGGAGGATTCTGTTCGTAATTTACTCTAGATAATGTATAAATTTGTCCTAGAGCAAATCACTCAACCCCCGTACGGAGGTTTAGAATAAATGGGGAGAGGAGGATTCGAACCCCCGTAGGCAAAAAGCCACTTGGTCCTAAGCCAAGCCCGTTTGACCACTCCGGCATCTCCCCACAAAGATGATGTTGGATATGAAGCAATTCACTTGCTACTTTCTGGCATCTTCCCCGTGTGATGAATTTGATAAGAAATGGTAGTTTAAAAGATTATTGAGTTGCTTGCTCTGTTTTCTTTTTCTTCTTAGATTCGTTCTCTTTGATCTTGAGCTTATCTTCGAGATCAAGTCTCTCTAGAAGCTCTTTGTATCTGTTTCTGATGGTTACTTCAGTTATTCCTGCGACATCTGCAACTTCTCTTTGAGTCTTTTTCTCGTCGTTGATTAGTGCTGCAACGTAAAGTGCTGCTGCTGCAATCCCTGCAGGGCCTCTTCCCGATGTTAATTCTGAAACTTCCGCTTTCTGTAAGATCTTAAGGGCTTCATTTTGTGCTGCTGGAGAAAGATGAAGTGTTGAAGAGAATCTTGAGATGTAGTCATTAGGACTTGAAGGAGTTACCTTAAGACCAATCTTTCGGATAATGAATCGATATGTTCGTCCGATCTCTTTTCTTTCTACTTCTGATGCTCCCGAAATCTCATCAAGTGTTCTTGGGATGTTATAAGAACGGCAAGCTGCGTAAATACACGCTGCGATCACTGACTCCATCGATCTTCCCCGAACAAGTCCTCTTTGAAGAACGAAATTGTAGATTCTAGCTGCTTCGTCTCGAACAACTGAAGGTAAATCAAGAAATGATGCAACCCTTCGTAGTTCTGACATTGCAAGTCTTAAATTTCTTTCAATAGAGGTTGAAACTCTTTCTTGCCATTTCTTTAATCTTAGATATTTCCTTGTTTGTTGTGTAGAATCTAACTTGTAGATATCTGAGATTTCACCAACATTGGTTGTAAGACCCTTATCGAATTTTTGAATAGAAATCGGTGCTCCTCCACGAGACTTTTTCTCCGATTTGTCGAAGGCTCGAAGCTCATGTGATGTATCAACCATTTTCTCCTCGGTAACTGTCCCACAATTATTACAGAAAACTTCTCCTCTGGTTTCATCGTAAACTAGATTAGAACTGCTACACTCCGGACATTTCTTCGCACCAGCCATAGTAAAGCTTATAAATGGATTGCCTTTAAAAGCGTTTCGGTTCTTAATATTTCTTAGAATAATTACTCGACGATAACTGCTTGGATCATTCCTTCTTGGCTTGGACGGTTAGTTATCCTTGCCTTACCAAGTTCTGTTTCGATAATTGAACCTTTTACTAGAATGTTCTGTCTTGCGAGAAAATGATTTGCTGGAGTCTCAAGAACATTCTTGATTCCTGCCTTCTTTGCTTTTCCGTTTACCATTATGTTTGCTTCGTTACCATGGAAAGAGACAAGTTTCTTTGTAGTTCCTCTTCCACTAAGTAGCTTTGTCTTTTTCTCTCCGAGTTTTACGATTCTTGTTTGGCCTTGTCGCCCAGTTAACTTTCGTTTCTTTGGCTTCTTGTATCGGCCACCGCTTGCTTTTCTTCCTGCTTTCATGTTGTATGAAAAAAAATTTGATTTAAATAGGTTGCGGTTGGGAGATTTATTGGATTATTTGTGTATTTTATCTTTTTTGAATCATTTTTCTAGCAAATTTTTCATGATTTTGGGAGTTATTCCACAAAAATTAATGACAAATTTTGAGGTTTTTTGTGTTTCTTCCAAAATGTTTTGTTATTCCACAAAATTTCTCATTTTATTCGGAATTTTTATATTTCAAAACCTTTAAAAGTTAGTTATTCCACAGATATTTATCTATTATGATACTATGAGTTATAAAAGGGTGGTTAAGAAAAAGGGGAAGAGCTACGGGCCGTACATTTACCAGAGTTATCGAGATCCTGTAACTGGAAAAGTTAAGAAAAGATACCTTGGAAAAGTAGAAGAAAAAAAGGTTTCTAAAAAGTTTTTGTTTTTGTTGGGCTTCATGATTTTGTCGACGCTGATTATCGTGGGTTATTCCACAGATTATCTTGCGAACGACGGAGATTTTTCTAAGAAATTTGTGGAACAAACTGGAAGATTTGCAGGTAGTGCTTGGGGTCGTGTGACTGGATTTGCAGTTGATGATGGTGGAGATAGTGGGGGAGATAGTGGGGGAGATAGTGGCGGTGATTCTGATGGAGATAGTGGCGGGAGTGATGGCGGTGATTCCGGTGATTCCGGAAGTTCGGATAGTGGAGAGAGCAGTAGTGCTAGTAGCGATTCTGGAGATTCTGTAACTGAGAGTTCAAGTTCTGATGAAGGTAAGAAAGATAAGTCCTCAAAGGATGACTCTGGTGAGCCCAAAGAAAAAAAGGAAAAGAAAGTTGATAAGAAAGATACTTCGAAAGAGAGTGTTGTGGCAGATAATTTGGTGATAGATGAAGATGTTGTAGATTCTGAAGATTCAACTGATGAAGAAGGGGAGGAAGAAGCGGACGAGGAAGTAGAAGAAGAGATCGAGGAAGAGGAAGAAGATGAAGCTACTAATGAAAGTTTAGAAGATGAAGAAGATGAAGAAGAAAGCAATGAAACTGAAGTTCCTGAAGAAGAGGATAACGATGGGGTGGAAGATGTTGGTGGAGAAGGGGGGGTTGGAGGAGATTTGAATGAGACCGATTCAAACGAAACTATTGTTAATGAAACAATCCTGAATGAGACGGTCGATAATCAGACGCTAGCTAATGAAACAGTTTTGAACGAGACATTAGCTAATGAGACAATTCTAAACGAAACTTTACTCAATGAAACAATTCTGAACGAAACGCTTTTGAATGAAACTCTGAACGAAACGATCTTGAACGAAACCCTAGTGAATGTTACGCTTCTGGAGAATGTAACGACACTTCAATATAAGGCAGTTATTAATCGGCCGGTAAAATGGCTAAAGAAATTTAAGGTGAATGAAAGTGATGGAGATTACAGGGTTGAGATTCATAAGAATGCTGAGAATATTTCGGTGCTTACTGATGAAGAGATTGCTGAGGCTGAGGCGGAGATCGAGGATTATGGGAATATAGTTGAAGAGGCTGAGAGAGAAGAGATTGTCTCTGGGCTAATGACCGGAAATGTGGCTCTTGAGATTTCTGAGGGCAAGGGATGGCTGATCCAATTCTGGAATTGGTTGACAGGATTTACTATTTCTGGAAATGTTGTTCTTGAGGATGAACTTGATGCTGGTGGAGATATTGTGGAGACTGCTAATTCTACCCTTGTTGATGTGGGAAGTATTGTTGGTTCTGGTGCAGGAGAAGTTGCAGTGGAATATTATACTGAAGCTCCTCAGGCGAATGAGAGTTTAATTTCTAATGTGACAATGGAGAAGAGAGTTATTGTACACGCCCCTGATGAGTTGAATTATAGTGAGATTTTGGCATATAGTGTGATTGATGATATGAATATTACGATTAATGATTCTAGGCTTAAGGTATATTGGTACGCAACTGAAGAGGATGCGATTGCTTTGGGTTACATGAATGAAACGACTTTAAATGAAAGTATTGTAAATGAAACTGATGAAGAAGTTGTTGGGGAAGCTAACGAGACTGTTGCTAATGAAACTATCGTGGAGGGAAACGAAACTACTGAATCTGAAAATGTAACCGAAGTGGTTGAGGAAGAGTCCGTAAATGAAACCGAGATTATTGAAGAAGAAGAGGTTGTTGCGGAGGAGACTAACGAAACTGTTGAAGCCGGCTTTCTAA
>Ga0209249_1000457_pt1 | contig 50247 bp, 43 predicted proteins | sample SaaInlV_200m_DNA_4_FD_184653 | JGI IMG/M metagenome (GOLD analysis project Ga0209249, IMG submission 184653) | Marine microbial communities from expanding oxygen minimum zones in the Saanich Inlet - SI037_S3LV_200m_DNA (SPAdes) (version 2) | ecosystem: Environmental > Aquatic > Marine >...
ATTTTTGTCGTCCCATTCTAAAATGTCGGCACCCACTCTTGCGGCAATGTTTGGAATGTGTGCGTGTAAAGCGGCTGCCCTTCCAACTTCAGGCGGGCACGATGTTTTTTCTCGCGACTTAATACATTCCAGAAAATTATCGACATGCTGCCGGTGCGATTCTCTACCTTTTTCAAACGAGATTGCTTCTACTTTTGGCGCTTTTTTATCGTTGTCCCATTCCGGATACAAATGGTATTTGTGGCGGTCGGCAACCAAAGTTCCATTTTCGCCAATAAATTGCACCCCATAACTTGAATCGAATGGTCCCTGTTGAATTCCAGCAGTCATGTCCCAATTAATTACATAATTGTCTTTTGGGAAAACCACATTCATGGTATCAAAGGTTTCGCGTTGCATCTCTTTTTTTGAAAGGTTTGCCGCGTAGGTAATTACCTTTTTAGGTGCTTCCACCAAATCCCCGGCCCAGATTCCCATGTCAAGAAGATGAACTCCCCAGTCGGACATTAAGCCACCACCATAATCCCAATAATGCCTCCAACTACCGTGGAAGCGATTGGGATTAAATGGACGTTTTGGTGCGGGTCCCAACCAAAAATCGTAATCTACACCATTTGGGACTTTACCATCTGGTTTTGGAGTTGAGCCAAGCCCATAATTAAAATTTGCCCAAATGTTTACTTTTCGTAATGTGCCAATTTCACCCGATTTGATAAGTTGCATTGCATCTAAAAAAACTTTATTGTCGCGTTGCTGCTGCCCCACCTGAACAACACGATTGTATTTATTTGCCGCCTTTACCATAATATTACATTCACCAATTGTATTCGACATCGGTTTTTCTACATAAACATCTTTGCCGGCCTGGCTCGCTTCTACCATAATTAAACAGTGCCAGTGATCGGGTGTGCCAATAATTACCGCATCTATATTTTTGCGCTCAAGTACTTTCCGGTAATCGGCAAATAATTCAGGCGACTGATTATAATCTTTTTTGACAAGTTTATATTTTTCTTTTAGCACATTTTTATCGACATCGCAAAGTGCTAAACAATTGACCATTCCTGTGTCGAGATGGTGTTTTAAAATCCCAAACCCCATGTTACGGCAACCAATTAAAGCAACATTTATTTTGTCGCTGGCTGCAATTTCTGACGACCATACTTTTGATGGAATTACAGATGTTGCCCCCAAAGCTGAGACTGCAATTGCCGATTTTTTCAAAAAATTTCTTCTTGATGGATTCATTTTCCGTAGGTTTTTGATTTATAAAATTTACTAACAGTCAAAAATAATGTTTAACCTTTGTTTTTTAATTCAAATTCATTCTTTAAAAATCCAGATTCCCGATCCGGGATTTTTTTTCAGGAAATTGTTTTTAGCTGCTGAGGCATCTTCTTCTGAATTATATTTGCCAATGCCAATAATATAGAAGTTCCCTCTTTTCCCAAAATGAAATGGTTCGTATCCTTCTTTTTTTAATTGTTGAAGGTATTTGTCTGCATTTTCTTCTTTTTTGAAACTTCCTCCAACGAGATAGTATATTGGTGAATCAGGCTTTGGCAACTCGGTTGAATCGATCTTCTCTTCTATAAATTGGGTTGAATCAGTAGTTAAAAACCCGGTTGAGTCGATGGTGGGAATACTTTTTTCCATTTTTTCAGGAATGATAGTTGAACGAGAATTATCCCGTATTTCAACTTCATCTTTTGGGGTATTTTTTTCTTTTGTAATTACAAACCACCCAGCAATAATTATTGGAATTAATATCAGAAAATACCACAGCCAGCTTCTTTTCTTTTCTTTTTCTGGTTTTGGTTCGGGTAACTTGCCAGTTTCTTTTTCAGGTATCGTTCCAATCGTCTGGTCAGCGATTTCTGGTTCTGTCTCTATAATTGAGTTATCAGAATTTATTATTTCAGGTTCGTCGTTTTTTACAACAAGCTCTTTTTCCAAATCCACGGCAACCGTAGTTTTTAATGAAGTGGCTTCTAACCCGAAAGAATCTAAAAGCAGATTATCTTTTTGAAATGGCTCAAATTGAATTTTATGATTCTCATCAAAAAACAAAATCCCGGTATTTTCAAGTGTAACTTTTTCTCCTTTATCGAGCTGATAAATTATATTTTCACGTTCTTTTTCGATTTTTTTAAGTGCATCAAAATGAGAAATACCATCACTTTCAGCAATGTATCCAACTAAAAGCCCATCGTTATTTCTTATTTTTTGATTGAATGAAATTTCTTTCGATGGCGGGAGAATATTATCGTTTTCGGAATCAAATCCGGCTGGTTTGTAATTTGAAATAAAAGCACCAAAACCCGGAATAATAACAGTTTCGTGTGCCAGAATAAGTTCTCTTATGTAATTGCCAAATTTCACTAAATAAATTTTAAAAATGTAAATGTATAAAAACATACATTGTAGTTATGAAAATGAGATTAGTTTTTTGGATTCATTTAAAGTAAATGGTCAACTATTTAAAACAGTAGCTTTAATTTTCTAATTTTACAGTTGAAAAATAATTATATGTCACACAAAATTTTGGTTACCGGCGGAACTGGTTACATCGGATCGCACACGGTTGTTGAGTTACAGGAATCGGGGTACAAAGTAATTATTGTCGATGATCTGTCGAACTCAAATATTAATGTTCTCGATAATATTGAAAAAATAACTGGAGTAAAACCGGCTTTTGAAAAATTTAATCTTGTTGACTCTGAGAGGACTGAGGATTTTTTCAGGAGAAATGTCGGGATTGAGGCGATTATCCATTTTGCTGCTTCGAAGGCAGTTGGCGAATCGGTTGAGAAACCACTTTTGTACTATCGGAATAATTTGGTTTCGATGATAAATCTGCTGGAATGCCAGATTAAATTTGATGTGCCGAATATTGTGTTTTCGTCGTCGTGCACAGTTTATGGGCAACCCAATATTTTACCGGTTACAGAAGAAACACCGCGGCAAGATTCAGAATCGCCGTATGGAAATACAAAACGGGTAAATGAAGATATTTTGCGCGATTCAATTGCAGCCAATCCGCAACTGACAGGAATTTCACTTCGCTATTTTAATCCAATCGGTGCCCACAGTTCGGCATTGATTGGTGAATTACCCTCGGGAATTCCAAATAATCTGGTTCCGTTTATCACTCAAACTGCCGCAGGAATTCGTGGAGAATTAAAGGTTTTTGGCGATGATTATAATACTTCCGACGGTTCGGCCATCCGGGATTACATAAATGTGGTTGATTTGGCAAAAGCACACGTAGTTGCAATCCGCCGTTTACTAAAAGGGAAAAACAAAACAAACTATGAAGTTTTTAACCTTGGAACCGGAAAGGGTTTATCAGTATTGGAAATTATTAACAAGTTTGAAAAAGCAACAGGAGCAAAGTTGAAATATAAAATTGTTCCACGCCGGACCGGAGATATTGAAAAAATTTGGGCAGATACTAATTTGGCAAATAAAGAATTAGGCTGGAAAGCTGAAAAAGAGTTGGAAGAGACATTACTTTCAGCGTGGAACTGGGAAAAACGGGTGAGGGAAATAAAGTAGCCAGTGGACAGTCGCAGTTTTCAGATATTATATTAATTTCATTTTCCGGAGTCAGAAGAAACAATTTATGCGCAATGTTCTTTTGTCTAATTTATTGCTATTTTTGAATCAAACATAAATATTTCACAGAATGAAAACAATCCTAATTACTGGTGGCGCCGGTTTTATTGGTTCTCATGTTGTTCGTTTATTTGTAAATAAATATCCCGGTTATAAAATTGTTAATCTCGATAAGTTAACTTACGCCGGAAACCTGGCCAATTTAATAGATATCGAAAATAAAACCAATTACGAGTTTGTAAAAGGCGATATTGTCGATTCGGAATTTATTCAGAATTTATTCGAAGAAAAAAAATTTGACGGAGTTATTCATCTGGCTGCCGAATCGCATGTTGACCGTTCAATTTCAAATCCAACAGAATTTGTTTTTACTAATGTAATTGGAACAGTTAATTTGCTGAACGCGGCGAAACATATTTGGAACAACAATTTTACGGGCAAGAAATTTTATCACATTTCTACCGATGAAGTTTATGGTTCGTTGGGCGAAGAAGGTATTTTTACCGAAAAAACAGCTTACGATCCGCACAGTCCGTACTCGGCATCAAAAGCAAGTTCCGATCATTTTGTGCGGGCTTATCTCGATACATTTGGTTTGCCCTCGGTAATTTCAAATTGCTCGAATAATTATGGGTCGTTTCAATTCCCCGAAAAATTAGTCCCACTTTTTATTAATAATATTAAAAACAACAAATCCTTGCCGGTTTATGGGAAAGGCGAAAATATTCGCGACTGGCTCTGGGTGGAGGATCACGCTGTAGCAATCGATGTCATTTTTCACGAAGGTAAAATAGGGGAAACCTACAATATCGGGGGATTTAACGAATGGAAAAATATCGATCTGATTCGGGCGATGTGCCGGATAATGGACAGAAAATTAAAGCGAATTGCCGGAGAATCAGAAAAGCTAATTACTTATGTAAAAGATCGTGCCGGACATGATTTACGATATGCCATTGATGCAACAAAACTTAAAAATGAATTGGGCTGGGAACCGTCGTTGCAATTCGAGGAAGGTATCGAAAAAACCATCGATTGGTATCTGGAAAACGAAAAGTGGATGAACAACGTAACTTCTGGCGATTATCAGAAATATTACAAACAACAGTACGTGAAAAGATAATTGAAATAGCGATTTTTTCAGCCTTATTTCTCAGAAAAGTAAATCATGTAATTTTCAGGGATTCATTTTTTTTATAAGGCTGTTTTTGTAATAAGTGATATTTCTGAGTTTTTTCGATGCAATTTCTGTTTGAATTTTATTTTACTTTAAGGGGTTTAAACTATTTGTAAGAAATAAATTCTTTCTCTATCTTCAAAAAAATAAAAATAAAAGAATGAAACGCCGCACATTTTTTAAAACAACAGCTTTAAGTGGTTCTGCTCTTGCCGTTACAGGGTTAGCAGCCTGCAATCCTGGTTCAAACGAGCAGGGAAACAAAATAGATTTTACAAGCTTCGGATTAAATGAAGTTACAATTGATGAGCTTCAGAAAAAAATGGAAGCTGGCGAATTATCGTCAGTTGAAATTTGTCAGAAATATTTAAACCGGATAAAAGAGGTCGATCCGATTTTAAAATCAGTTATTGAGTTAAATCCTGATGCTTTGGAGATAGCAGGGAAATTAGACGAAGAAAGGAATGAAGGAAAAATCCGTGGACCATTGCACGGAATTCCGATTATGATTAAGGACAATATCGACACGGGTGATAAGATGCAGACAACTGCCGGTTCTTTGGCGTTGGTTGGTAATGTTGTCGAAAAAGATGCATTCATTGTAAATAAACTACGCGAAGCCGGAGCAGTTTTGCTGGGAAAAACCAATTTGAGCGAATATGCTAATTTCCGATCAACAAACTCATCCAGTGGGTGGAGTGGAAGAGGTGGACAGGTGAGAAACCCGTTTTGTCTCGATCGAAGTCCTTGTGGTTCAAGCTCGGGAACCGGGGCTGCCGTTTCAGGCAATTTATGCACAATTGGGATTGGAACTGAAACCAACGGTTCCATTGTTTGTCCATCAGGCGTAAACGGATTAGTTGGCATAAAACCAACGCTCGGAATGTGGAGCCGCCGGGGAATAATTCCCATTGCCCACAGTCAGGACACTGCCGGACCAATGGCACGAACAGTAAAGGACGCAGCTATTCTATTAGGTTCGCTGGCTGAATTTGATGCCGGCGATACTAAAACAAACCTGGGGGCCGGAGAAATTTTTACCGATTATACCTCGTTTTTAGATGCCAAGGGTTTGGCCGGGATGCGAATTGGGATTGCATCTGAAATGATAGGTTTTAATTCTAAAGTTGATGCACTTTTTAAAAAGGCGGTGGAAGCTATGAAAGAAAATGGTGCTGAAATAATTGAAGAGGTGAAATTTAAAAACCGTCGTAAATGGGGCGGTCCTTCGTACCAGGTTTTGCTTTATGAATTTAAGGCCGACTTGAACAAATATTTGCAGGAACATCCAAACGCCCCGGTTAGAAGTATGAAAGAAATTATCGAATTCAATAAAAATAATGCTGACATGGAAATGCCCTGGTTCGATCAGGAAATATTTGAACAGGCACAGGAAAAGGGGGATTTATCGACTGAAGAATATTTGACTGCGTTAAAAGAATCGAAACAATTTGCAGGGAAAGAAGGAATTGATGCTGCAATGGAAGAACATAACCTTGATGCGGTAATCGCGCAAACAAATGGCCCGGCATGGACAATCGATTGGGTAAACGGCGACCATTTTAGTGGCGGAAGTTCTTCTCCGGCGGCAATTTCTGGTTATCCAAATGTTACAGTTCCAATGGGCTTTGTACATGGTTTGCCAGTGGGAATTTCATTTTTCGGGAAAGCCTGGAGCGAACCAAAATTATTGAAAATTGCTTATGCATTCGAACAGGCAAGCAAACACAGGAAAGCACCCGGATTTTTAAAAACGCTGGGATAAACAATTTGTGATTTAATGTTGATGAGATAAGGGAAATTGCATACCCACGCTGTTAATTTGAAGATTTTTATTTTGTCGATGCAATCCTGGAGCCGTGATCGCAGGATTTAATTTTTATAAGTTACGGTGAACGAATTTATTTTGTCCCACCCAAAAATTAATAATGTTTGAGATTTTTTTTCGGCAAAAAAACATCGGAGGAATGTTAAAATAAAAAGGCGGCATAGTATTTACCAGCCGCATTTCTTAAAAAACACAGTAGAAATTTATTTCTCTTTTTTGGTCGTTGATAATTTAAACGGAATGTACAATGGGCAAATTTTAAATATTCCGGTTGCCAGTGGAATTATTCCAATTAATCCCCACCAGCTGTTAAAAACAATGCCCAAAACTGCAATTGCCAAACCAAAAGTTATTCGCAATACTCGGTCAACTAATCCAACATTACATTTCATTTTATTTATTTTTAAGTTTTTAAATAGTGTCTAAGTATAACAAAATTAAATTTGTTTGGTTCTATAATTCATTTTCCAAAATAGTACAAGCAGTTTTTATAAAACCGGGGCACATTGTGTTAAACACATTATTTTCGTGGGCGGCAGCAGTTCCTTCCTTCGTTGAAATATCAAAGCCGATTAGTTTTTTACAAATTAGGCTGCCATGTATTTTTTTAAATTTCCGGTTGAATTCCTGAATCATTAATTTGGTATTTGCTTTGTTTTCGCTGGTAGGATTTGAGTGGCCATGTTTCATCCCAATAACCATGTACGATCCGGTAACTGCCCCACATGTTTCGGCACAAGTCATGCCTCCTCCAAACCCACTTGCAATTTTTAAGGCTGTTTTTTCATTAATTCCCAAATCGGGGGCAAATAAACTAAAAACGGTTTGCGAGCAGTTAAATTCAGGAAACCGTTCAACAACAAAGTCGGCTTTTTTGGACATTTTTTATTTAAAGATAATTGAATTTTCAGCATTAAAAAACCCGGAACAAAATGCTACGGGTTTGATAAATGTTGTTTTATTTTTTTACTATTCCTTTTCAGATGGAATACCAGGTGTGTTTTTATTCTCCACGAACTGCTGCAATACCCGGAAGTACTTTCCCTTCCAAATACTCAAGGAGAGCTCCACCAGCAGTTGAGATGTATGAAACGCCATCGGCAAAACCAAACTGATTTACTAAAGCTACTGAATCGCCACCACCCACAAGCGAAAAAGCACCTTTTTTTGTTGCTTCAACAACTGCTTCTCCAATTGCTGTTGAACCGCCTGCAAATTTTTCTATTTCAAAAACGCCAACCGGTCCGTTCCAAAGAATAGTTCCAGAGTTTTCAATTACCTTTTTAAATCTTGCAATACTTTCCGGGCCGGCATCCAAGCCTTCCCAACCGTCAGGAATTGCACTTGCCGGAACAATTTGAGTATTTGCATCCTGACTAAAATCATCGGCTGCCAATACATCTGTAGCAATAATCAATTTTACGCCTTTCTCAACGGCCAGTTTCTGAATATTTTTTGCTGTTTCCAGAAAATCATCTTCGCAAATTGAGTTTCCAACTTTTCCACCGTTTGCTTTTACAAAAGTGTAAGTCATACCTCCACCTAAAATCAGGTTGTCAACTTTGTCGAGCAGGTTTTCGATGATTGTAATTTTAGACGAAACTTTTGCCCCGCCCATAATTGCAGTCAAAGGACGTTGAGGTGCTTTTACCACTTTGTCTAAACTTTCAACTTCGCTTTCAATAAGGTAACCAAACATTTTATCGTTTGGAAAAAATTTCGCGATAACCGCTGTTGAAGCGTGAGCACGGTGTGCAGTTCCAAAAGCATCATTAACCCAGCAATCGCCATTTTCGGCCAGTTTTTTGGCAAAATCTTCATCGCCTTTTGTTTCTTCCTTGTAAAAACGCAGGTTTTCCAGAATCAAAACTTCGCCCGGAAGAACATTATTTGCCATTTTTATTACTTCGTCACCAATACAATCCGGGGCAATTTTAACAATTGTGCCACCCAATAATTCCGATAAATGTTTTACTAATGGTTTTAGCGAGAATTTGTCTTCGGGCCCGTTTTTCGGGCGGCCAAGATGTGACATAATAATTGGTGAACCATCCCCTTCAATAATTTTCTTAATTGTTGGGAGTGCTGCTTTCATTCTGGTATCATCAGTAATTTCGAAATTTTCGTTTAATGGTACGTTAAAATCAACACGAATTAGTGCTTTTTTACCTTTAAAATTGTAATTGTGGATAGTTTGCATTTTATCTGTTTTTAAATTATTCCTTGAAAATCAATCAAAGATAAAAAATATATCTCTTACCAATTCAGAGTTATTTTTAGCCGAAAACTATTTAATGTTGAGGTAATACAAAACAAAAAAAAACTCAAATCCCAAAAGATAAATGAAACTTTCATTTCAAAAATCAATCCTTCTGAATACGATCTTAAAAAATGAAATTTGTTTTTGTCTGTTATTTAGAATTTTAGAAGTGTTTTATTGATGTATTTAATTTGTTTCGCAAAGTTTCAATTTATTTGAATGGCGATAATTTTTAAAACGCTATTTTTGGAAGATGTTTTTTAAAGATGTGGTTGGGCAGGAAGAGTTAAAAAAGCGGTTAATCAGGTCGGTTAAAGAAGAGAGGATTAGCCATGCTCAAATGTTCTCAGGATCGGAGGGGACAGGAAAGCTTGCGTTGGCAATGGCTTATGCCCAGTATATTTCATGTCGTAATCGGGGCGAAACCGATTCTTGTGGAACTTGTCCTTCGTGCCACAAATACCAAAAATTAGCCCACCCCGATTTACATTTTGTTTTCCCAATCTTTAAACCTGCAAAAATAAAATTTCCGGTTAGCGACGATTTTATCAAAGAGTGGCGCGACATGGTTTTAGACAATCCTTATTTTAACCTCAGCCAGTGGCTAAATTATATCGGAGCCGGAAATTCACAAGGTTTAATTTACGAAAAGGAAAGCGATTCTATTCTTCGGAAACTAAATTTAAAATCGTTTGAGTCTGAATTCAAAGTAATGATAATTTGGCTGCCTGAAAAAATGCACGCTTCCTGTTCAAACAAATTGTTAAAATTAATTGAAGAACCCCCTAATAAAACCCTTTTTTTGTTGATAACGGAAAACGAAGAGTCGGTAATTACAACCATCCGTTCAAGGGCACAATTAATTAAGTTTCCTTTTATCGATAACGAGTCGGTAAAAAAGGCATTGTTAAATATTGATGGAGCCGATTCTGCTTTGGTAGAAGATGCGGCCCGCCTTTCAAACGGAAATTATATTAAAGCACACGAATATTTAAATCCGGGAGAAGATGCTCAATTCTTTTTTGTGAAATTTCAGGAGATGATGAGGTTTGCCTACAAACGCGAAGTGATTGAGTTGATAAATTGGGCAGAAGAAATGGCACAAATTGGCCGCGACAAGCAGAAGTCGTTTTTTAATTTTGCCCTACGGTTGCTGCGAGAATATTTTGTAATGAATATGAAAAGAGGCGATCTGGTTTACCTTAATAGCGAAGAAAAAAACTGGGGCCGGCAATTTGCCCCTTTTATTAACGAACGGAATATTGTCCCTTTTTCTAAGGAATTTGAATTAGGGGTTAAACATATTTCGATGAACGGAAACCCCCGTATTATTTTTCTCGACACTGCCTTAAGAATGGTGAGGCTGATAAAGCGATAATTGGCCGATATTTTCAAACCCTTGTAATTTTTATATTTCATTTAAAAAAGGTAAGTAATTATTATTATTGATTATTTTTGTGCCGGGTAATGTAAATCACCTTCATTTTTTTGGAATGAAAAGCTTACACGAAACTGTGAATATGGAAAATGTTGATACAATTGATAGAGGTATCTGCCCTTCGAAATCGGGATGTTGTGCAAAATTACATGTAACCGATTGGTTGAATGATCTTAAAAATGATGGAAAACCAGACGATATTCTAGAGATCCGTTTTAAAAATACACGAAAAGATTATTATCAAAATGTAAATAACCTGAAGTTGCAGGTTGGCGATTTGGTTGCCGTTGAAGCAAATCCTGGCCACGATATTGGCCTTGTTTCATTAATGGGCGAGCTCGTTTCTGATCAGATGAAAAAACATAAGGTAACCCTGTTTAATGGCGAATTCAGAAAAATTTACCGGAAAGCCAAATCTGTCGATGTTGTAAAATGGAAAGAGGCCATTTCGTTGGAACACCAAACCATGATCCGTTCGAGGCAAATTACTGCCGATTTAAAACTTAACATGAAAATTGGCGACGTGGAATATCAGGGCGATGGTACAAAAGCTATTTTCTACTACATTGCCGACGAACGGGTTGATTTTCGTCAGCTGATCAGGGTACTGGCAGATACTTTTCGGATTAGGATTGAAATGAAACAAATTGGAGCCCGCCAGGAAGCCGGAAGGATTGGGGGGATTGGACCATGTGGAAGGGAACTTTGCTGTTCTACCTGGTTGGGAAATTTTATTTCGGTAACCACAAATGCGGCACGCCATCAGGAAATTTCACTAAACCCTCAAAAACTGGCCGGGCAATGTGGTAAATTAAAATGCTGCCTTAACTTCGAAGTAGATTCGTACATAGACGCACAAAAGAATTTCCCCCCAAATTACATCCCGCTGGAAACTGAAAAAGGTACTTATGTTTTTTTTAAGGCCGATATTTTTAATGGAAATTATTGGTACACATTGCGGGGGAACACTCCTTCGAACCAGGTTTCTGTACCAGTTGACAGGGTAAAAAGGATTCAAAATTTAAATAAATTGGGCAAAAGGCCCGAAAATTTAATTGCTATCGGAAATGAAACCCCGAAAAAAGATGACGATAATTTTCTTAATATGGTTGGGCAGGAAGATTTAACCCGTTTCGAACAGCCTAAAAAACCCGCACGTTCAAAAAAAAGGCATTTTAAAAAGAAAATACACCGAAAACCAAATCAACGATGAAACAATTTGTAGTTCAGCTTTTTATTGCCTGGGTTTTCCTGATACTAATTGCGTCGTGCGATAATACCAGGGTTTTTGAGGAATACAAACCTATCGCAAAAGCAGGATGGCATAAAGATTCGCTCGTTGTTTTTAATATCCCGCTGTTCGACACTATACAAAATCATAATTTACTAGTTAATGTGCGAAATGAGATTTCCTATAAATACAGTAACCTTTGGCTGTTTATTGAAATCGATCAGCCCGGCGGCCCTTCAATTATAGACACCTTTGAATTATCGCTGGCCCATCCATCGGGGAAATGGCTTGGTGAGGGTTTTGGGGGATTAAAAACCCGGCAGGTGATTTACCGCAGAAATGTATATTTTCCTGTTTCGGGCCACTACACGATAAATATCCAACACGGAATGCGGGATGAAAAATTGATGGGGATTAGTGATATTGGGTTTCGGGTAGAAAATTTGAATTAGCGTGGGAAAAAACAAACTGGCCAAATTTGAAGAAATGGCGGCTTTTGAACATGTGGTTCAAGCCCCATATCATTTGGTGAAACAAAACGATTTTTATTTAAAAGGGTATTGGGCAGAAAAATTCTTTAAAAACACAAATCCGGTAATTGTTGAGCTTGGTTGTGGCAAAGGAGAATATACTGTTAAATTGGCCGAAAAAAATCCAAATTTTAATTACATTGGTGTCGATATAAAAGGATCACGATTATTCAATGGAGCAAAACAAGCCCTTAACAAAAACCTAAAAAATGTAGCTTTTCTTCGTACGAATATTGAAATCGTTACCCAATTCTTTGGTGCTGGTGAGATCTTAGAAATTTGGTTAACGTTTCCCGATCCTCAAATGAAAAAAACACGTAAGCGTTTAACTTCAACCATTTTTCTTAATAAATACAAACAGTTTCTAAAAAATGATGGGGTTATTCATTTAAAAACCGATAGTAATTTTCAATATTCATACACTGCCGCTTTAGTAAAATTAAATGGATTAAAAGTTCTGTTTGAAACTGACAACCTGTATCAATCTGAATTGTTAAACGATACTTTACGGATTAAAACCTTTTACGAAAAACAGTGGTTAAGTCGTGGTATTGCAATTAAATACCTGGCTTTCGAGTTGAACAAAGACGATTTGATTGAACCGGAAATTGATATTGAAAAAGACGAATATAGAAGTTTTGGAAGAAGCGCAAAGGATATTCATTGAATAGTAGTGAGTACATAGCGGTTAGTATTTAGTAAAAAAAATGGCATTCCGACGGAGAAGGATGAGAAATCTGTTTCAATAAGAATTTTCCCAAATCGTCTTTTGTGATTCGAAATGACAAATTATAACTAATATGAGTGACTTTTTTTCAAAGGTTTACGAAGTAGTCAAGTTGATTCCAACAGGAAGAATTACATCTTACGGTGCAATTGCAAAATATCTTGGAACTAGCGGCTCGGCCCGGATGGTAGGTTGGGCAATGAATGCCTCGCACAGCCACTCAGAATTTGTTCCGGCTCACCGTGTTGTTAACCGAAACGGGTTACTTACGGGTAAACATCATTTCGACTCCCCGGAAGCAATGAAAGAGCTATTGGAAAACGAAGGAATTAAATTGAAAGGTGACCAAATTGTAAATTTTGAAGCTAAATTCTGGGATCCGTCGAAAGAGTTGGATTTGAATTCAAATTAAAAATGCACATTGATTGTTTTTTGCTTAATGTCAATGGGTTGTCTTTTAGAATAGCAAGTTGTTTTAGAATAACAATAACACATTAATCCCATTCCTAATCAATATATTGTATTTTTTAATGAAGACAGTTTTGCTAATACTTTTAACCGGAAAACAAACAAATGTTTAATTTAAATCAAGCCGAACAATTCATACCAAAAAGTGTTCTTTACAAGAGATTTATTAGTTTTGCAAACTGAAAAGAAAATACGGAATAATAAATTAGTAAAATAAAAATACCATGGCTGATATACCAAAAGGTTTAATAGTCCCTAAAAATGTAACCGATGCACTGCGAGGTGTAATTTTTCCTGGAAGTAAAGAGGATATTGTTTCGCTCGATATGGCCCAGGAAATAAGAATTGCCGGGCAACGAATTAGTTTTTCGCTGGTTTTTCAACGAAGCGACGATCCTAATATTGAGCCACTGGTTTTAGAATGCGAAAATGCAATAAAAAGTCAATTTGGCGACCAAGTCCAAATTGAAGATAATATTTCGGTGAAATTCCTCCATAACATGGAAAGGCCTGTTTTACCTGAAGTAAAAAATATAATTGCGATTGCTTCTGGCAAAGGCGGTGTTGGAAAATCAACAGTAGCTGTAAACCTGGCTGTTGCTTTAGCTAACTCGGGGGCAAAAGTAGGTTTAATTGATGCCGATATTTTTGGCCCATCCATCCCAAAAATGTTTGGAGCCGAAGGCGATCGTCCAGTTGGTGAGAAAAAAGACGGTCGCGATGTATTGCTCCCGGTAGAAAAATATGGTGTAAAATTTCTTTCGATAGGTTTTTTTGTTGATTCAGATAGTGCAATAATCTGGCGCGGACCAATGGCTTCAAACGCCTTAAAACAACTTATTTCAGATGCAGACTGGGGCGAACTCGATTATCTTTTAATCGATCTGCCACCAGGCACCAGCGATATTCATTTAACACTTGTTCAATCGGTTCCTGTAACAGGGGCAGTAATTGTAACTACTCCGCAGGACGTTGCCCTGGCCGATGTAGTTCGTGGTACAAGTATGTTCCAAAGTAAATCAATCGATGTTCCGGTGCTTGGTTTGGTCGAAAATATGGCATGGTTTACACCGGCCGAACTTCCTGAAAATAAGTATTATATTTTTGGGAAAGATGGTGGAAAAATGTTAGCCGATAAACTTGGCTTGAAATTTTTGGGTCAAATTCCCATTGTGCAAAGTATCCGCGAAGGTGGCGACAACGGTTCTCCAGTGGCGGCAGATGGCGATTCTGTTACCGGGATTGCTTTTGCCGAAATTGCAAAAAAGGTTGCCCAACAGGTGCATGTCAGGAACATAGCAAAGGCCCCAACCAAAAAAGTAAAAATCAGCCGAAAATAAAAAAGGCTTGCTAAACGAATCTATTGCTGTTATTCGGGAAAGCAGTTCAAAAATTTATACTTTTGTACCTTTTGAAAATCCAATAAATTCAAAGGAAAACAAACAATATTCTATTGAAAATTGAGTTTATTCCTAAAGTTGTTAAAAAGATTTGTTTGAAGAAGCTGATTTTACATATCGTTGGAGTATTTTTTCTGGTTTCGCTGTTCACGCGTTGTTCAACCGAAAAGAACACACGGGCATCGCGGACTTTTCATAATGTTACCTCGCAGTATAACGTATATTTTAATGCCAACGAAAGTTTAAAATCGGGTGTTTTGCGAATTGAGGAAGGTCTTGAAAACGACTTTACCAGAATACTTCCCATTTATAAAGAGAGTAATCCGTCGGCTGCAAAAATGGTAAAATCCGACATGGAAAATGCCATTATAAAAGCTTCGAAATTAATCGAAGTTCACTCAATTACAAAAAAACCAAAACGTCAGCGGAGGCGGACCCTGAAATATCAGGAATTTGCCAGTAAGGAGGAATTTAACGATTGGATAGACGACAGCTACCTTTTAATGGGCAAAGCCTATTTTTATCAGCATAATTTTATGGCGGCTATCGATAATTTTTCGTACGTAGTCAGAAAATTTTCAGAAGAAGATTCGAAGCATGAAGCTAATGTTTGGTTATTACGATGTTATTCAGAATTGGAAAGATATATTGAAGCTTCAGAAATAATCCAAACAGTTCAGGCGGATGACGAGTTTCCAAAAAACCTCGAAAAAGATTTAGCTGTGGCTACCGCCGATTATTACATGAAACAGGTTGAATACGAGGAAGCCATAAAATTTTTAGACATTGCCATAAAAAAAACATTTTGGAGGAGTAAAAAGGCGAGGCTGCAATATATTGCTGCACAGTTGTATCAGGCAAGTGGTAATTCGGCTAAAGCATCAGAAGCTTTTAATGCGGTTTCAAAAATGAACCCGGAATATAAAATGGCGTTTAATGCAAAAATAAATGCGGCAGGCGTTTTTTCGGGAGACGGGGATTCAGAAAAATTAAAAAAGGAGTTACGTAAAATGTTGCGTGATAATAAAAATATTGATTTTCAGGATCAGATTTATTATGCGATGGGGAACTTATTTTTTAAAGAAGGTAACAGGGAAGTTGCAATCGAAAATTATGTTAAATCGGTTGCAACAAGTTTTCAAAATCAAAATCAACGCGCCCTTTCGTCGGTTACTTTGGGAGATATTTATTTTGAAGATTTGAATTATCGTGGTGCACAAGCATATTACGATAGTGCAATGATAATTGTGGATGAAACATATCCTGGTTATGAAATACTTTCGGGAAAATACAGCAGTTTAACCAATTTAATAGATAATTTACTTGCTGTTGAAAGAGAAGACAGTTTACAAAAAGTTGCATTGATGCCCGATGCAGAAAGGGAAGTACTGATTGCCCGCTTAATGAAAGAAGAGCAGGAATTGCAACGTAACCTGGAAAATTTGGCGACCCAGGGACTTAGTAATCAGGGGTATAACAGGTCGAACCGATACAGGATGGGAATGGGGTCTCAACAAGAAGGGGCCGGCTGGTATTTTTATAATCCACAAACTGTATCTTATGGTCGGGTAACATATCAACAACTTTGGGGCCGGCGAAAATTGGAAGACGATTGGAGGCGTTCGAATAAAAATACCGTTTCGATGGATGAAATGGACGAATTTGCTGAATTGGTTGATTCAAGCCAGATGGTAATCCGCGAAGCAGATCCTCTAAAAAAAGAGTTTTATACACAGGATCTCCCTTTAACAGATTCATTGATGGTACTTTCGCACGAGCGAATCAGGGACGCGTTGTACGACGCAGGTAAAATTTTCAAGTCAGAATTTAATAATTATCCACGTTCGGCAGAATCGTTCGAAGATATGAACCAAAGATACCCCGAAAATTTATACCTGCTTTCGGCTTATTTCGATCTGTACGATTTATATGAATTAATGGGCGATAAACAAAAATCGGATTACTATCGTAACCTGATAATTTCTAATTTTCCCGAAAGTAAATATGCGCAGTTCCTTGTTAACCCCAATTTTTTTATTGAAATGGAAGCCCAACTCGATAGTTTAAACAGGTACTATCAGGAAACATTCAGACAATACAAAGCCGGGGATTATCAGCAGGTAATATCGTTGACCGACATAATGAAAAGCATAGGCACCGATAGTCTTCTCCTCTCTAAAATTGATTTTATGGGAACGGTGGCTCGGGGAACTCAAAGCGATGTCCATGGCTTTGAGTCGCTTTTAAAAACATATATACAAAGTTATCCGGCAGCCGATCCCACACCACTCGCCAATGAAATTCTTGTTTTGATCCAGGACAGTACTCTTGCCGACTATCAGAAACTTGTTGAAATGGGTTATATAAGTGAAGAAATCCAAAACGAAGAATTGAAGCCTGGCAATAACAATGAAAACGATGAATTTGGAGGTAAATTTTCGTATGAGGACGATTTGCTGCACTATTTTATTATTGCATATCCCCGCAAGGCCAACATTGATTTAAACAGGCTTAAATTCGATATTGCTAATTATAACATCGATCATTATACAAAAATTGATTTTGATATTGAAACCGAAAATCTGGACGACAATACGGCCTTGATACTTGTCAGGGCAATAGAAAATAAGGAAAGTGCATTAATATATCACAGGGCAATTATCCGTAAAGCACCTGTTTTTAAAACTTTGGCCGATGTTGTTTACGCAAATTTTGTGGTGTCTTCAACAAATTACCGCCAAATTATTACTGAAAAATCGATGGCTGATTATCTTAAGTTTTTTGTAAAAAATTATAGCAGGTTTATTGGGCCCGATTTTAGTGATGATGAACTTGATGTTTCGCCGGAAGAACTAATGGCAAAAGCAAAACAAGAAGATGATGCCTTACGGGAGAGAGGTCAATTTGTGGTGGTTAATACCGGTGCAAGTGCATTATTTTCTGCAAATGTCGATACAAGCCAGAATTATGTTTTAGCGGTTAAAGATACAAAATTGTCGATGCGGCAGATATTAAACGGTTTTGCACAATTTAACCGCTCCGGGTTTAGGATTTGGAACCTTGCCTTACAATTAAAACTCATCGATGAATATCAATTGTTAGTTATTAAAGGGATACCATCATTAAATGAATCAATGTCGTATTTCCGGCAGGTAGTCATAAACCGTAGTTTGTTCGAACCTCTCGGACAGGCAACTTACCGAAATTTTTTGGTTACCGACGAAAATCTGCAAAAGCTGATTGAAGAAAACAAGGTTGACGATTACATGGACTTTTTCAGGGGCAACTATATTCAACGAAAACAAAATCAAACAGTTAATCCTACGTCTCCTGCCCCGGCTACAACAACTGAATCTGATACGACGCAAGTTCAGGTGGAGGATATTGTAGTGCCACCAATTGTTGAGGAAGCTCTGGAGGTAGCAGAGGAATTTTCAAGTCCGTATGACGAAAATGTTGAGAAAGGCCACTTTTTTGTTTTTGTAATCCCGATCGAAGGGATTAATAAACCAGATTTTATAAGCGGGATTGAACAATTTAACCTGGCGAATTATGGTAGTTTTCAATTTAAGGTTGAAGAAAAACCACTGGATGAAATCAGGCAAATGGTATTAATTTCAGGCTTATCGGATAAAGCAGGAGCTATGGAATATTTTAGCAAAGTGGTTCAAAACCGTAATTTGTACTCTCCGCTTGGAGATGCTGTTTATCGAAATTTCCTGATTACCGATTCCAATTTTGAGATCTTCCTTTCAGAAAAAAACATTTTAGATTATATGGATTTTTACAAAAAGGTTTACCTGGGGCAATAAATTGGTAGTTAAAGATTGTTAAGCAAATACTATTGCCTTACTTTTTATGTTTTTATCATTAAATCGATTAAAAATTCAGAATTAATTATGAGGAAACCACGAATACTTTGGACTGACGACGAAATTGATCTTTTACGTGCGCATATAATATTTTTACAAGAAAAGGGCTACGAAGTAGAAACAGCTAACAATGGCCTGGATGCAGTAGAAAGGGTAAAGGAGAATTTTTATGACATTATTTTTTTGGATGAAAATATGCCGGGAATGACCGGGCTGGAAACTTTGACACAGATAAAATCGGTTTCGCCAAATGTACCCGTAATAATGATTACCAAAAGCGAAGAAGAAAATATTATGGACGAAGCGGTTGGTTCAAAAATTGCCGACTATCTTATAAAACCCGTAAACCCAAAACAAATTCTTCTTTCGTTAAAAAAAAATATAGACCAGAAACGCTTGGTGACCCAACAAACAACTTCGGCTTATCAAATGCAATTTGCGCAAATAGGGATGCGTATAAACGACCGGCTTACTTACGAAGAGTGGATTGATATTTATAAAAAACTGGTTTATTGGGAAATTGAGTTAAGTAGTTCGGGAGATTCGGCGATGGATCAAATTCTGACTATGCAAAAGGAGGATGCCAACAAAGCGTTTTTCCGGTTCATAAAAGATAATTACATCGACTGGTTCAAGCAGGAAATTGGAGAAAGGCCGCTTTTGTCGCCAGATATTTTTAAACACAAAGTTTTTCCCCTTCTCGACGACGGCAAAAAAGTATTTGTTCTTGTAATCGACAATTTAAGGTTCGATCAGTGGCGAACCATTAATTCTGTTTTCGACGAATATTTCCGCACTGTATCGGAAGATTTGTATTTTGGTATTTTGCCCACAGCTACAATGTATGCCCGAAATGCAATGTTTGCAGGTTTAATGCCTTCAGAAATTGAGAGACTTTACCCTGAGTTTTGGGATGACGACGATAACGAAGGGCATAAAAATAAGTACGAAGAACAACTTTTGAGAAAACAACTTGTTCGCCACGGCAGGAAAGAAAAACTTTATTTCGACAAGGTATCAGGAATTCGAATGGATCGCAGGATAACAGACAACCTTAATAACATCCTCGAAAACGATCTTTCAGTTATGGTATTTAATTTTGTGGACATGATTTCTCATGCACGTACCGAAATGGATATGATTAAAGAACTGGCCAGTAACGAAAAAGCTTATCGTTCGCTAACATTAAGTTGGTTCAATAATTCGTCGTTGCTTGAACTTTTAAAAGGTTTGGCAGAAAACGACATTCGAATTATAGTAACAACCGACCACGGGGCAATTCGTGTAAATAATGCTGTAAAAGTAATTGGCGATCGCGACACAAACACAAATTTAAGGTACAAACTCGGCAAAAATTTGAATTACAAATCAAAACAATTGTTCGAAGTGCGCGACCCAAAACAAGTACATTTGCCATCGAGGAACATGAGTACCAGCTATATTTTTGCCCATACAACCGACTTTTTAGCATATCCAAATAATTTTAATTATTATGCTAATTATTACAAAGACACTTTCCAGCATGGTGGTATTTCAATGGAAGAGATGATAATCCCGGTTGTTACATTGGCTCCGAAAGGCTAATCTTTTGGTTTCGATAAAATATGTGTGGACTGGTTTGATTTTGTTTCACAACAAAACCGATAGGAAAAATTTACAATAGAGGTAAAACATCATTGATCGTTTTCTCCCTTTTTCATTTGAGCATATAATTTATTTGCAAAAATAAAATCGTTTAATTTTTTACTTCCGCTATTCAGGATTTCATGTTTTGTACCTACCCACTCTTTTTCGCCTTTACTGATAAATAAAACCGATTCGCCAATTTCGATTACCGAGTTCATATCGTGGGTATTAATAATCGTTGTCATCTGAAACTCTTTTGTTAAATCCTGGATAAGTTTATCGATAACTGTTGCTGTTTCAGGATCCAGGCCTGAGTTGGGTTCATCGCAAAAAAGGTATTTTGGATTTAATGCAATTGCCCGGGCAATTGCCACACGTTTTTGCATCCCGCCACTTATTTCGCTGGGGAAAAGTTTATGGGCGGTTTTTTCAATATTTACATGGTCGAGGCAAAAATTAACCCGGTTCTTTTTTTCCTTGCTTGTCATTTGGGTGAACATGTCGAGTGGGAAACGGATGTTCGCTTCAACGGTAATACTGTCGAAAAGTGCTCCGCCTTGAAATACCATCCCAATTTCCTGCCTCAGTTTTTTACGTTTTTTTTCCTCGGTTTCTATAAAATTCCGCTTGTCGTACCAAATCTCCCCTTCGTCAATTTCGTACAATCCGAGAATCGATTTCAGCAAAACTGTTTTTCCCGAGCCGCTTCGTCCAATTATCAGGTTGGTTTTTCCTTTTTCAAACCGGGTTGAGATATTATTTAAAACCAGATTGCCGTCGAACGATTTATATAGATTTTTAACTTCAATCATGTTAACAATAAACGGGTTAAAATTAAATCGAAAAGTAAAATAAGTATATTGGTATTTACCACTGCCCTTGTACTGGCCTTCCCAACTTCTAACGCCCCACCTTGAACATAATAACCAAAATACGCTGGCACGGAAGCCACCAAAAATCCAAATACCAGCGATTTAATTAGAGAAAATGTTACGTAGTATGGCTCAAATAGCCATTTTATACCTTCAATGTATTCAGGCATTGTAATTACCCCGGCTGCAGGTCCGGTTATCAAACCCCCGATTAAGCCAAAAAACACACTTATAATAAATAGAAAAGGAAAAATAAAAACCACTGCAATAATTTTTGGCAAAATGAGGTAACTTGCCGAATTAATGCCCATTATTTCCAAAGAATCTATTTGTTCGGTAACCCGCATTGTACCTATTTCAGAAGTAATATTCGACCCAATTTTGCCAGCCATAATCAGGGCAAGCATGGTTGAAGAGAATTCGAGGATGAGTGTGTCGCGTGTTCCTAGCCCAATAAGGGTTGACGGGTAAAGTGGGTTCATCATGCTGTATGCAAATTGAATTGTCATAATCCCTCCAATAAAAACGGATATAATTATTACAATTCCTATTGAGTTTACCCCAAGTGTGTCAATCTCGTGGAATAGTTGCCTGATATACATTTTATGTCTTTCGGGCCGGGCAAATACCCGTTTAAGCATTATAAAATATCGGCCAACATGATAAAAAAACTTCATTGTAAAGATTTTGGTTAAAATTACAACATTAATGGGTGAATCAAAATTTTGTAATCAAGAATAACCTGTGTATCTTCATCAAAATATCATTTATTTTTTATGTTCTTTAGTTCAATATTTAAATATTTTTGCGCCCGGATAAAAAGAAAATCAAATGGATAACAACTATTGTATAATTATGGCAGGGGGTATCGGAAGCCGTTTTTGGCCTCTGAGCAGAAAAGAAAGGCCTAAACAATTTATTGACATCTTAGGTACCGGTAAAACATTTATCCAACAAACTTTCGACAGGTTCTCAAAATTAATTCCAAACGAAAATTTTTTGGTTGTAACCAGCGTTAATTATAAGGACATGGTACTTGAACAACTTCCTGAACTAAACGAAAAACAGGTTTTGCTGGAACCTCTCAGGCGCAACACTGCACCTTGTCTTGCTTATGCTGCTTATAAAATTAAAACTCAAAACCCCAATGCAAATCTAATTGTAGCACCGGCAGATCATTTAATTTTAAAGGAAGAAGAATTTATCGCGCAAATTAAAAACGGACTTGAATTTGTAAAAAGCAACAATGCGTTGTTAACCCTGGGTATTAAACCCAGCCGCCCGGAAACTGGGTACGGTTACATCCAGGTAAAAAAGAAAGTTGATTTTAATAGCCTGGACAATCTGTACAAAGTAAAAATTTTTACAGAGAAACCCGACCTGGAAATGGCAAAGGTTTTTATTGATAGTGGCGAATTTTTCTGGAATTCCGGAATTTTTATCTGGTCGCTTTCCTCTATTTTGGAGGCCATGGATTTGCATTTAAAAGATGTTTCTTCGCTGTTTGAAAGAGGGGCAAAATTATACAATACCGAAGATGAAGTTCATTTTATCAATAAAACCTATTCTGAATGTAAAGGAATTTCAATTGATTATGGAATAATGGAAAAAGCCCAAAATGTGTTTGTGTTAACGGCTGATATTGGATGGAGCGATCTGGGGACCTGGGGCTCGTTATACGAAAACAAAGAAAAAGACGAGGAGGGGAATGTAATAAGCGGGGACAATATTTTGACTTACGATACCCAAAATTGCATTGTAGATATTTCAGATCAAAAAGTGGCAGTTTTGCAAGGGCTGGACGGTTACATTATCGCTGAATCAAACGATACGCTAATGATTTGCAAAAAGGAGGACGAACAACAGATTAAACAATTTGTGACCGATGTAAGGATTAAAAAAGGGGATTCGTTGGTTTAAAATAATTTGCAGAGACGCAATTAATATTGTCTCTGCAAATTATTTTTTATGGGGCAATTATTCTGAAGTAACTGCTTTTATTTCAATGTTTTCTTTTGGTAGATTGCCAGTCCATTTTCTGATCCTGTAATTAATTCTGATTGTCAACATGTACATAACAGGTGAAATTAAAAGGGTAAGAAAGGTAGCAAAGGTTAACCCGAAAATAACTGTCCACGACATTGGTCCCCAGAATGCCACACTTTCGCCGCCTAGCGAAAAATTAGGATCGAAATGTGTATATAAACCAAAAAAATCGAAGTTAAACCCAATTGCAAGTGGCAACAAACCAAGAACCGTTGTAATGGCCGTTAATAACACCGGGCGCAAACGCGTACGACCGGCCTCTACCAAGGCATCTAACTGCAAACTTGTTGGAAGGAACCCATTTTCGGGAAGCCCCAGTTCTTCTCGTTTTCGCTTGCGGAGCAAATCGATATAATCAATTAAAACAATTCCATTATTTACAACAATCCCTGCTAACGAAATTATCCCAATCCCTGTCATAATAATTACAAATTCCATGTTGAAAATCCCCAGGCCAAGGAACACACCAATAGTACTGAAAATCACGGTGGCAATAATAATTGCAGGGCGAATAAACGAGTTGAATTGTGTTACCAAAATTATCATTATTATGGCTATCGCAATTAAAAGGGCAAATAGCAAAAATGCACTGCTTTCATCTTGTTCTTGTTGCTCCCCTGTAAACGCATAGTTGTATCCGTTTGGCATTTCGTAGTCGGCAAGCATTTGGCGAATTCGTTCGTTAATCTGGTTTGCATTGTACCCTTCTACTACATTCGATGAAATGGTTATTACCCGTTTGTTGTCTATGCGGCTTATTTTGTCGTAGGTTGTTGAGTATTCAAAATCTGCTACAGCAGAGATGGGTATTTTATTGTCGTTAATAATTAGTTTTTGATTTAATAATGTTGACACATCGTTTCGATATTTTTCATCTAAACGAATAAAAATATCGTATTCATCTTCGCCATCTTTGAATTTGCTGGCTTCGTAGCCGTACAATGCATTTCTGAAAGCCATTGCAATTTGCTGCGTTGAAAGTTCGAATAAACGGGCTTTTTCCCGATCTACTTTCACCAACATCTCTGGTTGGTTGACATTGATATTTAGTTTCAATTCATCAATTCCCGGAATATTATCTTCTTCAATTATCCTGATAAAATCGTCAGTGATCCTGATCAGCTCATTAAACTCATCTCCCGAAACATCGATATTTACAGGAGGTCCGGTAGGAGGTCCGTTATCTTCTTTTTCAACAAAAATTTTAGCTCCTACAAATCCATCCAGATTAGTTGCAATTTGCTGCATAATTTTTCCGGTACTAATGCCTTCGCGAAATTGGTATTCTTCAAAAGAAATACTTGTTAGCGATTTATTTGGGCTCGATTCATTTTCGAACATTCCGCCTTTTCCTGAACCAACGCTTGTAGTGACCGATTTTATTATTGGTTTTACAGGTTCGATAGTTTCGTTAATTATTTTTTCAATTTCCCGGGAAACCTGATCGGTTTTTTCGATTGAAGTCCCAATTGGCAATTCCATTGTTACATAAATAGTTTGTGGGTCGGTATTCGGAAAGAAAACAACATTAGGTTGGCTTCCAAAATAAAACATAGCCGAAAAAATTAACAGTAAAATGGTTCCGATAAAATATATAAGTGGACGGTAGCCTGTTAATGCAAACCTTAACTGGCGGCTGTAGAAATTTTCGAGCCATACCAAAAATTTAGTTTGAAACCACCTTGCCAGAGGCCGGAGAACAAGAAAATTCAACACCGTGAGAATAACAATGGTCATCAGAATATTTCCCAACAAGTAGATTTTTGCAAGGTAAAAAAGCACAGCGACAATTGTGTAAATACCTGCTCTTTTCAACGATTTTTTCCAGTTAACACGGGTGTTAATATTGTCTATTTTAATGAATGTTGATACAAACGCCGGGTTTAAAATAAGTGCAACAAATAACGATGAAGCCAATACAACAATCAGGGTTTTTGGTAAAATGCTCATAAACTGTCCCACCATTCCTTCCCACATTAAAAGAGGGACAAATGCTGCCAGGGTTGTTAATGTCGATGATACTATGGGCATGGCAATTTCGCTAACCCCTTTTTTTGTTGCTTCAAGCGATGAATATCCCAAACTATATAAACGGTACACATTTTCCACCACAACAATGGCGTTGTCAACCAACATTCCGAGGGCCAGGATCAGCCCGTAAAGTACCATGTTGTTCAGGGTAACCCCGGTTTGCTGTAAAATAATAAACGACAGGAACATTGACATGGGGATTGCCAGTCCTGAAAAAAGTGCATTTCGAAACCCCAGGAAAAGAAAGAGGACAAATATTACCAGTATCATCCCAAGAATAATACTGTTCTCCAGGTTTTTGATTTCATTTCTGATGTAATGCGACATGTCGTCGGTGGTAGTCACTTCCAGGTTTTGTGGCAGATATCCATTTTCTTTTTGCGATTCTATTGTATTTAAAATTTTTTCAGAAGCATCAAGGATATTTTCGCCCGATTTTTTTGTGATAGACAGTGAAACTACTGGTTTGTCATTTAACCGGGCAATGGTCGATTTTTCTTTATAACCATCAACAACATTGGCAACATCGCGAATGTAAACCGGGTTGCCCATGTTTATTTTTATGATGGTGTTGGCAATTTGCTCTACATTTTTGTAATCGGCTTCGGTACGAATTATCCGTCGGATTTGGTCGGCGGTAAATTCGCCGGCACCCATTGTAATGTTTTCAAACTGAATTGCAAAAGCAATGTCTTCGAAGGTTAATCCTACGGCATCAAGTTTATGGGGATCTACATTTATTTGTATCTCTCTTTCTTCAATCCCGCGGATATTCGCTTCTGAGATTTCGTTTAAGCTTTCAAACTCATCCTGAAGTATTTCGGCATATTTTTTAAGATCGCGCATGCTGAAATCCCCGGAAAGGTTTACGTTCATTATCGGGAACTCCGATAAGTCTATATCCATTACAACCGGGTCTTGTTGAAGGTCGCCGGGTAACTCAGATTTTGCTTTGTCAACACGGTCTTTGGTATCTTGCAGTGCCTGTTTTATAGTAACATTGGTGTTGAATTCAACAATAACGGTACTTACATCCTGATACGAAGCTGAGGAGACCTTTTTTACTCCTTGCAAACCTTTTAATTCCTGCTCGATTGGGCGTGTAATCAGGTTTTCAATATCAACCGGGGAGTTGCCCGGATAAACAGTTTGTACAAAAATATAAGGTACTACTACCTCCGGCATTAATTCCCGGGGCATTTGATTGTACGAGAATAATCCGAAGAAAACCAGCAAACCGGTAAGAATATAAACTGTTGTCTTATTTTTCAACGCCATGTAAGTAGGTTTAAACTTACGTTGGATATGTTGGGTATTCGATTCTTTATGTTTCACCATCTTAATAAATAATTATGGTAGATTGTATAAATTAGATTAAAACTGAATGGTTGTACCATCAACAATTTGGTTAAAACCTTCTGAAATTATTTTCATGCCGGCACTCAAACCATTCGTTATTTCAGTGATATTATTATTTGTAACCCCGGTGGTAACGTACACTTTTTTGACAAAATTTTTAGTGCCTTTGTTTTCAACAATGTAGGTGAAATCCCCTTTAAAATCTTCCCTTATATAAAGTGAAGGGACAACAATTGCATTTTCGGCAACATAGTCTCGGATTTTAATAATGGAAATCAGGTTTGGCTTTATCATTTTGTCTGGGTTGTTCAGGTTAATCCTAACCCTGAATGTCCTGTTATTTGGATTAATCGTGTTTCCAATTTGTTGAATGGCAGCCTCTTTATCACGTTCAAGTGCCGGAAAGTTTACTTTCACAACATCGCCTTTTTTAATTTTGGTAAGATACGATTCAGAGATATCGGCATAAATTTTAATTTTATCGATGTTTACCACTTTTGCAAACGGAAACTGTGGGCTACCAATTTGCCCTTTTTTCTGGTAAATAATATCTAAAACACCAGTTACAGGCGATTTAATTTCAGCCATTTCCATTTGTGCTTCTAAACCTTCAATTCGTTTTTGCAGGCTTTCTTTGTTTGTTTTAGCTTGAAGGAATTGCATCTCGGAACCAATGTTTTGTTCCCAAAGGTTTTTCTGGCGCTCGAAATTTGTATTGGCAAGGTCAAGCTGGATTTCCATTTCATCGAGCGAACGTTGCAAAGCATCGATTTTAAGTTTTGCCAAAACCTGGCCTTTTGAAACACGCTCCCCTTCTTTTACCAGGATTGATTCGATAATTCCCGACGATTCAGGGCTAATATCAACATCGAGGTCGGCTTCTACTTTACCCGTAACTTCAATAAAATGTTCAAATAGTTGATTGTTTAATTCTGCAACTTTCACTTTCACAACTTCATCTTCAACGGTTTTGGCCAATTCGTTTTCAAGTGCTTCAATTTTTTGTGTTAACCCATGCAGCTCTTGTTTGTATTGCTGTAGTTCCTGTCTTTTTGTTGCTTCGTCGTTAACCGTTGTACTACTGCACGACGAAAGAATTATTGCTGCTGCGATAATTGTTAAAATCTGTTTCATGTTGTATTTTTTAATCTGTTTTTTTCTATTTTTTATAAAGTCCCGTTTGCTTTTTTCAATTTTAAATCGGCTTGCAAAAGTTGCAAGGTTGAACCAATATATGCACCGTACGATTGAATATATTGGGTTTCAATTTGCGAAAGTTCTGTGCTACTGGTTATTCCATTATTGAATTTTATTTTCGATTTGTTCAGGATTTTTTCTGCAAGCGCCCTGTTTTCTTTGTCATTATCAAATTTTTCGAGTGCCGATTCCATTTCTGCAACAGCCGTTAAATAATCTTTCTGAAGTGTGATTTCTGCGAGTTTACGTTGGGTGGCGGCTTTGTCAACTTCAATATTAGCTTGTTGAACTTTTAACATTTTCTGGCCTGAATTAAATATTGGGATTGAAAGCTGAAATCCCACCAGGGAAGATGGATACCACGAAATACTCGATTTAAAAAGGTTGGCAGAATTTCCGAATGCAGTTTTTGAATAACTGTAAAAGCCACTTAACCTTGGTAAAAACGCTGCCTTTTCAAGGTTCAATAATTTTTCGGAAACACTAAAATTTGTTTGCGCTAAACGGTAGTCGATGTGGTTTGAGAAATCGAAACCTGAAATATTATTAACTGTTAGAAGGGGATTAAGGAATTTGTCCAATTCATCAGAGAGTTCAATTTCTTTTTCCAACTCAAAGCCCATTGCATATTTTAAAACCACCATGGCAATTTTAATCTCACGTTCGGCTTTAACAACTTCGTTTTCGGCATTTTTTACCATTAATCTCATTTGGTCCACATCCTGTTCTTCGCGAAAGCCGTTTTCAAAATAAGCCTTTGTTTCGGTGTAAAGTTTATTGATATTTTCCAGGTTCTCTTGCATCACAATTTTGTTTTCCTGCCCAATTAATACATAGTAGTACGATTGAGTAACAGCATCGCGAATATCTATTTCGGTTTTTTCGTTGGCTTGCCGTGCAAGGTTCAGGTAAATTTGCGACGAGCCAACTCCAACAATGTACGATCCATCAAAAATTTGTTGCGAAACGGTAAATCCAAAATCGGAGCTATAATCCTGACCGAATTGTACTGGCATATAAGTGCCGGGTTCTCCACCAAAAAATTCTCCAGGAATTAATGAAACAGGTAAATTCAGGAACTTATTGTAATTTGCCGATCCGGTAACCTGGGGCAATCCAATTGTAATGGTTTTCCAAACTTCTTTTTGCGCTTTGGTAATATCAAGATTGGTGTTGTGTAAAACATTTGAATTTTCCATGGCAAACTGCTTGGCTTCTTCCAGCGAAAATGTACTTGTTTGGGCTTGAGTTTGTGTGGCCAAAGCAAACCAGCTTACTGCAAATACAAGCAGGTAAGTTTTAATTTTCTTCTTCATTCTGAATTCTATTTAATTGTTTTTTATAGTATTTAATCCCTTTTTCGGTGCAGATTGCATGCATGTGGTATTCAATCACTTTATCATAAAGTTCGATTGAGGCGATTTCACTTTCCATAAAAATTTCGTTATCGGGATTTAATGTGAAAAGCATTCGCCCAACCTGAAGTTTTGCAATTAACTCAACATCTAAATCTTTACGAAACAAACCTTGTTCAATTCCTTCTGTAATATTTATTATTGTGCTGGTATAGATACGATCGCGTTTAAAACGATGAACCCGGTTGTATAAATCGGGGTATATTTTTTTTAAGTCGAATTCTATGTTATTATTAAAATACTTTAAAACATTAATAATGTGTTGGCGTAACTCAAAATGCCGGTCAATTGCATTTCCTTTTTCACTTTTGCTAAAATCGAAAATTGGATTTTTAAGATAATAGTCTATAACCTGCGAGACCAAATCTTCTTTATCGGTAAAAAACTGATAGAGTGTTTTTTTAGAAATACCAAATTCTCGGGCTACTTCATCCATTGTAACACTTCGTATCCCGAACTTTAAATAAAGCTTTCCAACATCTTTTAATATGAGTAATTTTTTTTCTTCCATGGCCTGCAAAAATAAACTTTTTTATACTTCGGAAACTTTTTTAGTGTTAAAAGTTTACGAATTTAATATTGTGCCCCATTTAGCCATCAATATTAAATAAAAAGAATAAAGTTGTTTGAACATTGTTTACATGCAAAACTATGGGAAGGATTAAAGTTTCCACACATTTAATCGGTAAGTGGCGATAATTTACAAACAAACAAGTAATTTTTTATTGTGGAAGTAGAAATTAATCTTGCCTTTTTATAAAAGCAACAATTTAATTTGCTGATTTTTCAATCAAAGTTTTTGCAATTAATAAATCTTCAGGGTAAGTAATTTTAATGTTTTCGCGGTTTCCTTCTACCAGGTTTATTTTTTCTCCTATTTTTTCCAAAACCGAAGAATCGTCGGTAAATTCTTTTGAATAATCTTGTGAATATGCTTTTTTAATTAATTCAACTTTGAAAGTTTGTGGTGTTTGCACCAAAAAATAGTTAGATCGGTCAACAGATTTGTTATTATTCCCATCAGAAAAACGAATCGATTCAACTGCCGAAATTACCGGGAGTGCATTTCCTTTTTCAAGTGTTGTATTAAAACAATTTGTAACTGTTTTAACAGAAACTAACGGTCGCACTCCATCATGAATAAATACAATCCCCTCTTCCGAAATTAAATTTAATCCGCTTTTTACAGAATGAAATCGTGTTTTGCCACCAAAAGCAAGTTTGTGTTTTAGTTTAAATCTATATTTATCGCACAACGATTTCCATTGTTGAACTTGGTCTTCAGGAATTATTAAAATAAATTCAATTTTGGGATCGTATTTTTTAAAAACATCGAAAGTATGCATTAACACTGGTTTGCCTTCTAATTCAATAAATTGTTTCGGAATTGAATTTTTCATTCTATTTCCACTTCCTCCGGCAACTATTAAAGCAAACTTTTTCATGTAACTTTCTGTTAATTAAAAAAAGAGATATTAACTTACGGCAAAAGTAATTTAAATTCAAATTAACGATGGAAAAAGTATTACAATTTCTGAATGAACTTTCTGAGAACAATAATAAAGAGTGGTTTCATGCCAACCGAAAACGTTACGAAGAAAACCGCGATAAAGTTCTTTTTATAACCGAAGTTTTGATTAACGAGATAAGAAAATGGGATAAAGATATCCCCGTAATGAATCCAAAAGATTGTATGTTCCGGATTTTTAGGGATGTTCGGTTTTCGAAAAACAAGCAGCCCTACAAAAATAATTTCGGCAGTTTTATTGCTAAAGATGGGCGGAAAAGTATAAGTGCCGGTTATTATTTTCACATCGAGCCTGAAGGAAGTTTTATGGGCGGGGGAATTTACATGCCATCGGCAGAACCTTTAAAAGCTATTCGCAAATATATTGCAGATCATGGCGATGAATTTTATGCTATTATTAACGACAAGGAATTTAAACAAGTTTATCCTGAAATGTACGGTGATAAATTAAAAACAGCACCAAAAGGATTTCCCAAAGATCATGAATTTATTGATTTACTGCGTTATAAATCATTTGCTTTTTCAACCAATCTTAAAAAGGAGGAATTATTGGGTGAAAATTTCATTGAGAATGTTGTAAAGGCATTTAGAAAATTATATAATGTAAATGCTTTTTTAAATACAGCCTTAGATAAAAATATGTAAAAAACGCAAATAATAGGGTTACCTTTTTGGCTTTTTGGGAATATATATTAAAAATGACCCTTTTTTTTATCTTCCCTATTTCAATGAAACTTGCCCTGGTTGTTCTGACCAGGGCATCTTAATTTAACTTGTATTTGTTACGATTTTACGATACGCATAATCCGCTCAACAGCATCGTCAACCTGTTCGGTGTTTTCCATGCCAATTGTCATGCTGTGTACATTGTTGCTTTTGAGTACATAATTTAACGATTCTTCACGCTGTTCATCTTTTACAAGATCCCCACAACCAAAAATTTTCATTCCAATCACCCCTTTTCCACTTTGCTGAGCTTCATTAAGAACCTGCATAATTTCTGAAGGCGGACCATCCATTTTTGCGCCGTTGTGATTTATCCGGGCAAGCAGTACATCGGGCCAATCACTTTTTGCACCAACTTTAAGTGCACCCAAATCATGGCAAGAGAACCCAATTTTTTTAATAATCCCTTTTTCTTTTGCCTCAGAATACGCATCCATGTAACGTTTATATTCATCGGGCCACTCGCTGTTTACCATGCAGTGTAATAGCAGAATGTCGATATAATCGGTATCTAATTCTTTTCTAAACCGGTCGATACTTTTCTGAAACGGTTCGGGTGTGTACCAATCCTGATGTTTGTAAACCATTATTTTAGATAGGACCGTAACTTCTTCGCGTTGAAATTCTTTTAAAGCCCTTCCAACAAGTTCGTGAGTTCCGTACATATCGGCTGTGTCAAAAAAACGGACACCGCGATCGTAAGCATGTTTAGCCAGTTGAATAAACTTTTTTTCTCCAAGTTTTTTTTGGTTCGAGGTATTTGCCCAACCATGCGAACCTGTCCCCAGGGCCAGCCGGGGTATTTTCATTCCGGTTTTGCCTAAATCAACCATGTCGATTGTAGCACTACCGGTTGGAATAAAACTCATGTTCGAAAAGCCAGAACCCAAAGCAACTGCACCTGCCAAACCTCGAGCACTTTTTTGAATAAAATTTCTCCTGCCTATTTTTTTCATTTTGATTGTATTTATGTCGGTTAATATAAAAATTTGAAATGAATATAAAAAACCTCAGCACATTTTCATTATTTCGGTTAAAGTTATTTGTTTATTTTAGCGTCAAAATTTAAACAGGGTTTAACATTAAGTTTATTTATATGAAAAGAATTCAACTTGTTTTTTTATTTGTAGGAATAATTATGATCGGAAATGCACAAAATGTACAATTGCATTACGATATGGGCGAGGGTAGGGGATTTTTTACTTCAACAATAGAAATGTTTAAACCCGATAAAATGGGAAGTACTTTTTTATTTATCGACATGGATTACAATGTTGGTGATATTGAAGGTATTAGTATGGCTTACTGGGAAATTGCCCGTGCTTTAAAATTGGGAGACTCGTCTTTTGCTTTTCATGCTGAATATAACGGTGGATTCGGGCAATATGCACCAGGAGGGTCGTTTCAAATTGAAGATGCATGGTTAACAGGTTTCGATTATTCATGGAATGCCAGCGATTTTTCAAAAGGATTTACATTACAAGCCCTTTACAAATATATTCGTGGGAAACATAATGCTTCTTTTCAATTGACGGGAATTTGGTATGTGAATTTCGCAAACAATAAATTGTCGTTTACAGGTTTTGCTGATTTATGGCGCGAAGATTTTGTATTCGGGTTCGAAGAAACTAAATTTGTTTTTTTGGCTGAACCACAACTTTGGTATAATTTCAATAAAAATTTTGCTTTGGGTAGCGAGGTTGAGTTAAATGCCAATTTTGGAGGAATGAAAGGTTTTAATGTGATGCCAACTTTAGGTGCTAAAATTACCTTCTAAATAAAAAATTATGCTAAACCAATTCTTCAAATTAAAAGAAAATAATACCACTGTTAAAACTGAAATAGTGGCGGGAATTACCACTTTTATGACGATGGCCTATATTTTAGCGGTAAACCCTGATATTCTAAGCGCAACCGGAATGGACAAAAATGCCCTGTTTACGGCAACGGCACTTTCGGCTTTTGTGGCTACTTTAGTTATGGCTTTGGTGGCAAAATTGCCATTTGCACTTGCCCCCGGGATGGGCTTAAATGCCTTTTTTGCGTTTACCGTAGTTCTCGGAATGGGCTATAGTTGGCAATTTGCGTTAACCGCTGTTTTTCTCGAAGGAATTATATTTCTGATTTTAACCATTTTCAACATTCGCGAACTCATTGTTAATGCAATTCCCCTCTCACTAAAACATGCTGTTTCTGTTGGTATTGGATTATTTATAGCTTTTATAGGTTTGCAAAATGCCGGGCTGATAGTAAATAACGATGCAACATTGGTAGGATTGGGAAATATGGGCTCGCCGGCAGTTTTAATTGCTTTGGGTGGAATAGTTTTAATTGCTGTTTTGCTTGCTTTAAAAGTAAAAGGTGCATTGTTAATCGGAATTTTTGTGGCTACCATTGTTGGAATTCCATTGGGTGTAACTCATATGCCAGAAGGAAATTTGGTTGACACGCCGCCTTCTCTTGCTCCCATTTTTTGGAAATTTGATTTTTCAAAAGTATTTACTTTCGACATGTTAATTGTACTGTTTACTTTTCTTTTTGTTGACATGTTTGATACCGTTGGAACCTTGGTTGGCGTTTCGTCGAAAGCCGGAATGTTAGACAAAGATGGAAAAGTACCACGTGTAAAACAAGCTCTTTTCGCCGATTCAATCGGTACTACTTTTGGCGCAATGTTCGGGACAAGTACTGTTACTACTTATGTTGAAAGTGCTTCCGGGGTTGCCGAGGGTGGTAAAACCGGACTTACCTCACTGGCAACTGCTGTTTTATTTTTATTGGCCTTATTTTTTGCTCCGGTGTTTACAATGGTACCCGCTGCTGCAACTGCACCCGCACTGGTTTTGGTAGGTTTCTTTATGATGTCGCCAATTTTAAATATTAAGTTTGATGATTTTAAAGAGTCTATTCCGGCATTTATTACAATTATTGTAATGCCGCTAACTTATAGTATTGCCGAAGGAATTGTATTTGGGATGCTTACTTACGTTTTGCTAAAAACCTTAACCGGAAAGTTCAAGGATATCTCAGTGGTAATGGTTGTTTTAGCGGTTTTATTTATTTTGAAGTTTTTTATATAAATAGAACTTTAAAAGAAACAAGTTCAGTAATATTTTTCGTTACTGAACTTGTTTTTTACTTTTGCAGAATGGGACATTAACTCAGTTGGTTTAGTCCGTCAATCGACGGATGACAGGTTAGAAATTGTGGTTCTTTTTGTAATATCGTTTTATGGGACATTAACTCAGTTGGTTTAGAGTGTTACCTTGACAGGGTAGAAGTCACTGGTTCGAATCCAGTATGTCCCACCTTGATTGTCAAGACGTTACAGAAGTGTGACTTCTTTGTTTATGACTGGAGTGCACTACTGGAGTGCACTTTTTGTTTTGTTTTGGAGAAATTCGAAAGCCATTTTTGACCATTTGTGTAGCAACCTCACGCTTATCAATGTAATGTTTTTCCGTGGTTCGATAATTACTATGTTGCATTGAAAATCCACCGTTTACAAATAAACTTTCTCTGGTTACATAGGTTTTACGTAGGTGTTTTAATTGTCTAATGTAACCTCGTTTCAGTTTCTTAAAGAAGAAAGCAAAGCAACTACTGGCATACCTTTCAATATTTCCCCTGTTTTCAACATCTGGTGCTATAATGTATTCATCACTATTTTGCATATTTTCCAAATTAAGATCAACCAATAGTTCCAAGAGTTCGTCTCCGACTGGAACATAAGCATACTGATAATCTTTTTCATCAAAGTTGTTTTGATGCTTATTCACTTTAATATTTGGACTTTCAATATATATTGGCATATCATCTTCAAAGTGAATCATATTCCATCTCATTGCAAAAAGTTCAGCATTTCTTCTACCAGTAAAAGCTTTCAGTTTGATTAAATCTTTTAACCATGGACGATACATATTTCTTTTTGTTTTACCTATTTGTGCAATTGCATCATCAGGACTTGTCACAGATTGTAAATCATAGAATTCTTTATCTGAGATACTGATATTTGTTGGCTTCTCTGATTTTGGTTTTACTTTCTTTCATACATTTTTCAAGATGTAGTCGTCTTTCTCAATTAGATAGTTGAAGAATGTTCGTAAAATACTTTTCAATTGAAATAAACACACTAATTCCTGGATCTTTAAACCGGACTTAGTCCGCATCAGTTTAAACTTTCAATTATAAATTTTCTTCTCCTGCCACAAAACGATTTTGGTCTGTATCTTCAATGCGAAGAATAAAATCACCACCATTTTTTTTAGCAAATAGATAATTGAATTAAGCAGTTTTTACACCAACCATATGTAAAGGTCCGGTAGGACTTGGGGCAAAACGTACCCGTAACTTTCTGGCAGTCACTTTAAAGCCCTTAAATTTTGATGCAAAAGTACTGGAATTTTTGAAAGAACAGAAAGGAAAGAAATATTCCGTGACTGGGAATAATAGATTAGCTAGATCCACAAAGCTCTTTTGTCTTCTCCAAGTCTTGATGAGTTTTTTCTTTGTTTAATTTCTTTGTTTTTTTAAGAATGTATATTTGTTTTTAGAGTTAATAATTAGAAATTTGATATATTCATTTCAAAATTGTTTTATGCAGAAATAATCGCCTAGTACTTTGTGAAAAAAATAGCCTTCTTTATTAAAAGATTGAATTGAACAATAAAACTTGAATTTATGAAAGAGAAAGAAGAACTTTCAGTCGGGTATTTAACTGCCTCTGATCCTTTGGATAAAAGAAGCTGGTCTGGGATACATCATAGTATGTACCAAACATTGTCAAATGAATTTAAGGTTGTGCACATATTGGGTCCCATTCATAAGAATTTTTTTATTAAAGGATTCAATTTATTTGTTCATCTGGTTCATTTAATTGCAAAAAAAAGATATAATCAATGGCATAATATTCTTTCAAGTAGATACTTTGCACTTCGATTAAAACAAAAATTAAAACAAAAGAAATTAGACGTTTTATTTGCAGCTTCTGGTTCCGTAGAAATTGCTTATTTAAAAACCAATATTCCGATTTGTTATCTTGCCGATACCTCATATGGTCAAATTGAGAACTATTATGAGGAATTTAGTCGTATGTCAAGACTCTCTTCTTTAGAAGGAAATTTAATCGAGAAAAGGGCCATTGATAATTCAACCACTCAGGTTTACTCTTCAAAATGGGCTTCTGAGTATGTGGCTCAAAACTATGTTTCAAAAAAAGATAATATTTTTACTGTCAGTTTTGGAGCCAATATTAATCATGTCCCTAAAATAAATACAAACAAAGACTTTGATGGAAAAATCCACCTTCTTTTTTTAGGAGTTGATTGGGAACGGAAGGGTGGTGATATAGTTTTTAACACCTTTTTAATGTTGGACAAGGCGGGTTATAATTTACAATTAACAATATGCGGATGTACACCTCCAAAAAAAATTACGCATCCTAAAGTTAAGATTATTCCATTTTTAAATAAAAATAATAAAGAAGATAATGATGTTTTTCTTCAACTAATGAATCAGGCCCATATATTGTTTGTCCCCACACAAGCAGATTGCACCCCAATTGTGTTCTGTGAAGCCAATGCCAATGGGATTCCTGTTATAACTACTAATACTGGGGGAGTTAACTCCATAATAGAAGATGGATTGAACGGAATTACTCTACCTTTGGAATCAGGCGCTGAAGAGTATTTTTTGATTTTAAAACAACTACTAGGAGATAGAAATAGACTTAAAAAAATGGCTAATAATTCAAGAATTGAATACGAAAAAAGATTAAATTGGGAGGTTTGGGGAAAGAAAATCAGAGAAATAATCCTATATACTGCTAAAAATGAACAACACGAGTCTTAAATTTGGAACGGACTTCTTGAATAACACCTCGGTTAGGAATTGAAAATTTATCATATAAATTCCCAAACCCGAATTGTTTGAGAATTCTTTCTCCTGAAGAAACCTCATCAACCGTTAAAATATCTTTCCAATCCAAAATATCAAATGTACTTTTAGTAGTTGTCTTTGATGCATTAATAAAAATTTTGCTGTTTTGAATTTGCAATGGGAAAAAAGGTTTTTCATTAATGAAAATATACGTTTTCTCAAGCTCAAATTCTGGATTGCTAATCCAGTCTTCATAAAAAGTTACCAATAGTTCATCCTCTCCAAATTGCACCAACGGGATATAATTAATTATTGACCAAATTAAAATTTGCTTATCTAAACAACTTCCATTTTTCGAGGTATTAAGAATAAGCTTTTGGAATGGTTTCAAATAATCATCTAAAAGTGATTTTTGTTTTAATAGTACAGCTGGATCGTTCATCCAATCCCAATTCTTTTTATTCCTAATAGACAATGCAACGGCAAAGGGATTTCTTATAAGAAGGATAGGTTTAATTTTTTCGTTTCTGGCACAAATATTTTTTGCAAGTAGATTAGCAAATATATCCTTAACAAGAAGAACATCTTTCCTGTACAAAGTCAAGAACTTGTTAGTTCCTTCTACCCCAGGACTATAGAAATTGCCGTTAAAAATTTTTTTTGATAAAAAATTTAGCCTAATATTTTTGACATCTTCACTCAAGTAAAGATTTTTCTTAAATCCACTTAACTTCATTTCACATATACCAGAATGAAATGGTTCGAATAACTCTCGATATAAATTATTTGTATTAATTAATGAAGCAATCCATGTTGTTCCACTTCTCCCTGAGCCAATTAGCCACAATACTTTTTGATATTTAATCGGATAAATGAAATATATGATTTTTAAAATAAGAAATTTTGTAATTTGATACAGCTTAATAAACATTATTATCTTTTTATTTTGATAAATAGAGCCAGCAACTAATTTTATGTTTTAATTGAATCCTTTTTTGTTAAAAAATAGAAAGTCTCCTTTTTGTAATTCTTAAGTAATCTCTTTATTAGTGTAGATTAAACCTGATTTTGCATCAAAAAATAATCATATTCTATTTTGGTTAATAAAAACCAAATTTCCCCGTTAGGATAAAAATTAAAGTTATATTTTATTAAAAAAATCTGATAAAAAGTTGGGATATCACTGGGCCTTTCCTTAAAGTTAATGGAAATGCAATATCATTAAATGATATTGAAACTGTATCTTTTTTTTTATATTTAAATTTGTATTGTATCAGAAATGTTTTTAATAATCCAAAATTTTGAATGAATTTTCCAAATGCTATTAATTTTTCTAAAGTTTTCATATTTATGTTTATTGCTTATGCAACATTTTACCAATTGATAAAATTAAATACTGAATATCAATTCGTTAACTCCTATCCACTGGCTAACGAAAGCAAATTGTTTTTCACTGCACCCTTAGGAACGAAGTCGTCAGGGAAAATCAATTTGAGTACTGGCAATATAACGAATATGCGTATTATGTTTTGTTTTCAACCAAATTAAATAGGTCAAAATAAATAATTCAATTTAATATTACCTTATTAACAATATTTTGGAGTTGCTGAATTCAATAGTGTTCATGAAAATAGAATTGACACAAGCAATTTTAACAAAAAATGGATCATGATTTAGATGAAATCTAATTTCAGAGAGTTCTGCTATTTTTATATTTTCTTAGCCTTTTTAAAAATAGGTTTATACACTGATTTGTGTCCATCCTCAACAATGCCGAATTTGGAGTGGTACCACAATCTTTCGTGGAAATAATAAAGTGCTATTTTGATGACAACATCAGCAGCGCCAATGGCCATCCCGAAATTTAGATCTCCTGTAACAATCCAACCTATGATAAATGTAGTAAGCGAGGCTACAACTCTCCAGGTAATGGCTTTGGTAAGGTGTCTTCTTGGTAGTACTGACATATAGAGTTTAAAGTTTAAAGTTCCGAGTTTGTTTGTTGAAGAATCAAATAAAAGGCCAGGGGATTAGGGCAAAGAAATTGGCTGATAAGTATAAATGCAGTATGTTTTTTTGTCTTATCATATTTTAAAGGCTGGTTAAGGGATCAAAACGAATTTCCGGTATGATTTTTATGAGCATATCGTGTATTGTTTTTTCCAAATCCGGATCCGTATTTTTTACTTCCAGAAAGGCATTGTCCGGTTCTTCAAAAGGGGAGGAGATACCTGTAAAGTTTTTAATTTCACCGGTCCTGGCTTTTTTGTACAAACCTTTTGGATCGCGTTGTTCACAAACTTGAAGTGGGGTATTTACAAAAATCTCCAGAAAATCATCATCCCCAACGATTTTCCTGGCCAGATGCCGCATTTCATTGGTTGGGCTGATAAAAGCACAAATCAGAATGATGCCACAATTCATAAACAATTTGGAAACTTCTGCTATTCTACGGATGTTTTCCAAACGGTCAACTTCCGTAAATTTTAAGTTTTTATTTATCCCTGAACGTACATTATCCCCGTCTAAAATCTGACAAAAATAATTGAGCTCAAACAATTTTTTCTCTAACAAGCTGGCTAATGTTGTTTTTCCTGAACCGGATAAACCTGTAAACCAAATTACTTTTGCCTGTTGTTTTAAATAGATCTCTTTTGCTTGACGATTTTTGATTTTATCAAAAGTCGTATAAATGTTATTTGGTGTATTTTGTGTCATTTTCTCTCTTTTATGCTACAAGCTTTAAGCTCCAAGTTGTAATTGAGATATTAGAATTTTCTAACTCAAATATTTATTATTATTTTACTTATCCTTTTTAATAAATCGGATGAAATTAATCCTCATTTTCAGTTCAAAACTACCTAAATTTTACTTTAAATTGTAACACACAGATTGAGACTTGTAGCTAATAGTTTGAAACTTGCAGCTCACAATCTACTTCACTATAAAATAAGGGTTCAGCAGATTTTTCTTATTGTACACCAATTCCCCGCTAAAATCCGTTAACAAAAGTTTTTTCCCGGCAGCATTTGCAATGGCATGACCGGCTGCGGTATCCCATTCCATTGTCGGGCCAAAACGTGGGTATTCATTGGCCAGTCCTTCGGCGACCATACAAATTTTTAGTGAACTACCCTTGGAAACTATCTCTATGTTTTTATGTTTATTTTTTAATTCTTTAATATAATGTTCTGTCTCATGGCTCATGTGTGAGCGGCTGCCTACCACGTAATACGCGTTATTTTGTATATTCTTTGGTAGTCTAATACCTCTTAGCATAACTTTGACCAATGAAATTTCTTCATCGATAGTTTTATATTTCCATGCCCCTGTTTTTATATCCCCTATATACAGTTCTTTCGAAACCGGAACATAAATTACCCCTGTAATGGGATTCCCACTTTCAATTAAGGCAATGTTGACTGTAAATTCGTTGTTTTTTTTGATAAACTCTTTGGTTCCGTCCAATGGGTCAATCAACCAAAATGTTTTCCAATGTTTTCTTACCACATAGGGAATCGTTTTTCCTTCCTCGCTTAGAATTGGTATTCCAGTTTTTTCCAATTCTCTTACGATAATATTATGTGCCGCTTTATCTGCAATTGTTAATGGAGAGTTGTCAGATTTTATTTCTACAAAAAAATCTGATTTTGGATCTTTGTAAATCCGAAAAATTTCCTTTCCAGCTTTAATCGCTGCCTGAATTGCAATGGTTATGTTTTGACGTAATAACACTATTTTTTATCGATTTTTTTCTTTTGTAAAGTTTATTTCAATTGTTCTTCAAAATGCCGCATGGTAAATTTTAAAGTTACAATTGTTAATGCCAATAATACAACAAAGAAGCAGACTGAACAAAATGAAAGTTTGCGACATTTTGTTGTCAAATCGGTATTGTATTGGATTGAATGGCAAAACTAATTTTTTTTTGGCATTTTCACTATTTTGTTTGATTTTGAAATATTGTTTTAAACCACACCCCGTCCATCCGCCGTCGGACACCCATCTTAACCAGCGACCTTTTATACATATTTTTAAATCAGCGAGACTTCGATTTTGTAAAACAAAATTAATTAGCCGAACTGATCCTGAGTGAAGTCAAAGGCTCTCTTGGGTTATATTCCTCGCCCCAAGGGCGAAATAAAATATGATCCAATACTAATTTGTAGCTTAAGTTCTAACAATTCTTATTTGAATGGCATTGGGAACCGGTTTTTCTGAAACCAAAACCAGATATCCTCCACCGCTAAGTTTCCACCCAGTGCTTTGTTTTGGTAACTTTCAATAATTTTCAAAATGTGTGGATTTACCATATTTGGAAACATCGCAATCTGAGCTTCAAAACTTTCCGTTACTGATGTTCCTAACTTTTTAAGATATAGTTCTTGAATGGCATCCCAGCAATTGCCGGCAGCCATTGCGAGTTTTTTGGCATTTGATTCATTTATATTGGTATTTGCCAATACATTAAAATCTCCAACACGGGGTGAAAGTGTGATAAAATAAAGATGTTTTTCTATAAAATGAAGGATCTAATTGTTGGTATCTGACTCAATGGAACCGGGCCAATACCCTGCACCAAGAGTGCAGGGATTTCTTGGAGTTCTTTAAAATAACTAGTTTTCATTTGGAAACAACATTCCCGACTTAATTTGGATAATAATTTAACCTACATTAAATTTAAATAATGAAGATTGTTTTATTAGTTACTAAAAACAGTACCATTTGCAAATCGATTTTGAGATACAATAATACCGAAATCTTTTAGTTTCAATTTGAGATTTGCATTTTTCAAAAATAATAGTGGTTTTTGACCATAAAAAGAAGCCCACATTGAATAGGTACTTGGTGATCCTATAAGATAATCACATTTACTTAAGCCATATAAATCTTCAATTAGATTTGCTTCAGGAATTTGAAAGACTGAAATATTTTTGTACGCTTCTAGTTTAACAAGCTCATTGGAACAGAGTAGAAAGGTAATTTTTTGATGTTCTGTAAATTCTTTTTTTAGCTGAGACATAAAACTGATATATTCTGAATCTGAATAGAAAAATTTCCCATTATTATATTGTTTATAATCACCTCTTCTGATGTGAACGCCAATGATTAAATCAGAGGATTTTCTCTTTTCCTGAAAAATTAGATTAACCTTGTTTACACTTTTGATTTTAGGTTGAAACAATTTTTGAAGATCTCCAATTCTTAACTTTTTTTCAGTGTCCTTTTTATCCCAACTATTAATAATAACAATATTCTTTTTTATATCTAAATAGGCAACATTATCGTTTTTTCGATAATAAATTCCAAATGCATTCAAAACAAATTCGGGTATTAATTTAATTAGTACGAGAATAATTCTATAGAAATAAAAAGATAGACTTTTCGATTTTTTAATAAAACTAAGGTTATTAAAACTTTCTAAATTTTCAAAATATTCATAGTAATCATAGAAATGTAAAATTTTTACTTTATAATTATTTTCTAAGGCATCGCTTATAAATGGGGAAAATGCCCAAAGCCTATTGCATAATTGTCCAGGTTTATCTTTTAATATTAACATTTTACTCTATTCTAAGTATTTCTTTGTTGTAAGACGGTACAAATATAAACTTTATACAAACGAAGTTAATTATCAACAGATTGAGAATTTTGAAAGGATTAACGATTTAGTCTAAATCTCAGGATTAATAATAATGTACAAATCTTTTGATATCCTTTTTTTACAATCCAGATAAATCCAAATAATAGGGAACTTAAGCCTTTATGTTTTTTTGTCTCAATGATTAATTGGATTAAAATGTTTTTTTTCAAAGAATAGAATTCTTTTATATCACGAAGTACAAAATCAGGAATATACTCAATAAATACCTGATTTTTTTCTTGAGCAATAAGTGCCATATTTTGTTCATTTAAGCTGATTCCTGTTGTATCAAAATTTACAATGGGCATATCGATATATTCCGTTGTACAAGATTCTAAAATAATTTTTTTGAAGAAAAATTTCCAATCCGAAATGATCCTTAGATTTTCATCGTACATTTCGTCATCAAAAAGCATCTTCTTAATATACGAAGAAGGATGGCCCAAACTATCTTCATATAAAAATTTTAAGTTCAGTATCTTATTTTTAAATGATATGAGTTTCATATTATTATGGTTAAAAACCATAAAATAATCACCATATAAAATGTCAGCCGTATGTTTTTGGCTAAAAACGTTATTCAGGACCGCATCATTTATAAGCCAATCGCCTGAATTTAAAAACTGAAGGTATTTTCCTTTTGCTTTTAATATTCCTTTATTCATGGCACAGTAAATCCCTTTATCGGGTTCCGAAACCCAGTAAGTGATTTTATCAGTATATTCCTTAATAACTTCCGCACTCCCATCAGTTGAGCCGCCATCAATAACGATATATTCAAAATTTTTAAAGGTCTGCCTGGCTACACTTTCAATTGTCTTTCGAAGCCCGGAAGCATTGTTGTAGTTAATGGTGATAATGGAAAGGATCGGTATCATTTTTTTAAATAACTAATTTGAACTAAAATTAATCAAATGATTTGGATTCAAGATTTGTTTTTAATTAATATGCTCTTTCCAAAAATCAGGTTCAAATATATTAAATCCATGACAGCCCATTGGTAATTTTTTTTTAGTTAATTGAAACAAATGTCTAGGATTAACTTCAAAGCTAAAATTCATAGCTATTTCACCGGTTGGAATTTTGTAGAAATTAAATAAGTTGCTTACTAATTCGCTCCAGAAATAATCTTCGTTAAGATTGCAATTATTAATTAAATATGATGTGTTGTTTCTAAAATAAAAGATTGCCAACCAAAGTTTTATTGAGGAATAAATCTTACCTCTAATATTCAATTTCTTAAACACACTCAAATTCCAAATTGTACTGTACGGGACAATCCTTTTTATTGATTTTAAGACCTTTATCGCAGAGCTTACCTTTCTTAAAGAAAACCCACCATTACCAACCCCAATAATGATAAAATTATTAAATACTAAATCCCCTTCCTCAAACCATGGTGCTCCAATATAATCATATCCTTGCTGGCACCAATAATTTAGCTTATCTTCAAACACCCATGCATCCAATTGATAGAGCAACAGATAACTATATTTTGAAAATCGTTGGTAAAAATCCAATGAGAGCATCAATTGATTGTATCCTGAAATACTTTTGAAATACTCGGAACTAAAAAATTCAACAGAGAAAAGCGCATTAGCTTTTTTTAAAATATTGATATAATAAGAAATATCAAGATCTTTATACGTAACAATACAAATTTGATGTTCGATCAAAACCTTTACTCCCTGTTTAAACGACTTCGACTCATCTCTGTTGGGCTCATTCTTATACACAGGGATAACGATAATTTTTGATGACATTTGGTGAAAGGAATTTTATTATTTATTAACTTCTCTATAGCCATATATATTTAGCTGCAAATCCATTCCTAACATTTTGTCTCTATCTACAAAAGGATTTTTTCTTGAATATGCCTCATGGATGTGGTATCTAAATCCTTGCTGTTGCAAAATTTCTAATATCTCATGAAGAGTCTGTCTTTCACTATAATGTGAATGATATTCTATAAATATATTTTTAACTCTTTTTAAAATATCATAGCATGACTTAATTACTTCATATTCTGCACCCTCAATATCTAATTTTAAGAAATCTACATCCTTGTTAATTAACAAATCCTTCAGACTAACAGTATCTACTTCAATGATACGACCAACATCACCATCTTTTGGAATTCGACCAGAATAACCTCCTTCTTGTTGAAATCTTATTGTTGTATTATCTTTCCATATAGCTTTTTTATTTAATTTAACGTTATGATAACCAAATGACTTTATATTATATTCTAAAACATTAAAAATATCAGGATCTGGCTCAAAGGCTAAAATATTTGCATCTGGAAATAATTGTTTGAAGTAAATCACACTTAATCCAATGTTTGCGCCACAATCAATGATATAAGGTGCATAAGTCTTATTTAAATTGAATCTATAAATATTCTTTTCAAATAGTTCTTTCTGGCCCCCCAAGAAAGTATTTGAATCTACAATTTTAATTTCCTTACCTAATAAAACTGTTTTACTTTCAGTATATCTAGGTAATTTCTTCAATCTTTGATATTCTCTGGTTTGTTTTGAAAAGATCTTTTTTAGTTTTCTATACATAAAATTGAAAATATATAAAATATCCTGTTGTAATATTGAATTCCTTTTTCTTCTGAAATATCTTTGGATTGCCTGCGATGCATGCAAATGCATCCTTTCAGATTGTGCAGGATCTAATCGCTCCACGTTTATAAATTCAGCAAAATATTTTGGTTTATGGAAATTATCAATTCCACAATGTTCTCCCGAGTTATCAAGCCCTATGTTAATTGTCAATGATTTATTGGGGTGTAAACACAATCCATTATGTAAATATATGGAAGAATGCCATTTTACTGCCCATGTTTTCAATTGTCCGATAAAATTTGCCTCTAGTTGTTGAAAAAATACACTTCCTTGTCCTCCATTAAATATAAATTCATCATAATTTTTTGAAACATTATGGAGTAGTTCAGAAGTATCAGAATTAAATTTTTCCCATGCCTTTTTCCATGTACCCCATCCCCAACATGAGTTTACATTATAAAAATATGTATTTGGCATTTTTTCCATATTAGTTGGATAAATAAAAGCAGATACATGCATTACTTTATCCTCTTCTTTGTATAACTCCAACGCATCGTTCATGTATTTTAAAAAACCTTTTGAAGTGACAATATCGTCTTCCAATACGATGACTTTACCGTACTGGTTGATTATCTTAGTTACTCCAGAAATAATCGAATCTGCAAGACCTTTATTATGACCCGCTTCGATAAGATGAACCTCCTTACACCAATTCTTTTCACGAATGACCTTCTTAGTATCTTTTATTGCTTGAATTTGAGTTTCAGTTGCCCCGGATTTCATACCATCAGCAAAAACAAACAGTTTACTCTGATCAGCCAAATCATTATTTGACAAGGCTTCCAGTGTCTGCCTCGTGTGCCCTGGGCGATTGTACACAAAAAGTACGATAGGAGCTAAATTCATCTTTTTCTTTTATGACATCGACAAATATAGAATTGTATTTTTATTTATTAACCTGGTTTTTTATCAAATTTTAATGACCAAATAATATTACCATCTTTTGCACCCTATTACCGAATCTTAAAATATGGTTTAAGTCTTCGTAATATCATGTGACGTTGCTTACGAAAAACGCTGATAATATTTGGCCCTATTTTCAGCCATAATCGATAGATTAAAAGGTGTTCTATCTTTGAGATTATTTTTTTATGAGTTTCCTTGCGTTTTAAAGCCCAAATTTTTTCTAATTCGTTTCGATCTTCAGTCAGATTACTTTCGCTTTCGCTTCGAGAATGAATAAAAATAACAGGAGGAATACAAACGTATAAATTATTGTGTTGCCTTAAGCCGGTATAATGATCTATTGGTTTACTAATAATGATTGTTTCTTTTAACAAACGTTTGGCACCGCTTTCATTTATTAAATACCCATATGTGCCACACGCCAATTCAATTGGACGACATAAACGATAAGCGGTTCCTTCTATTTTTTTTCGAAACCAATATGAGGTTATTGGATCAATATTTCTCGATCTTCCGGCGTGGTGTCCTAAAAGTATGCATTCCCAGTTCTTTTCTGTACAAAGTAATTTGTTGAGCAACAATAAAAAGTCATCTGTAAAATCAATGTCATCTTCAAGAATCAAAGCCAATGGAATGTTATTTTCAATAATTTTGTGATAGATGGTAATATGGCTGAAAGCACAGCCTATTTCAGCACGAGCCAATGGCCTGCCCATTTTTTTTATTGAATCTTCCTCAGAATAACCTTTGTCAATTTCAATTTGGCTTAATTTATTACCGTTAACAGCAGGGAAAATTTCAAAATCAAAGCCCATGGCCCGACAAATTGCTTCCATGCGTTGGTATTTAGCTACATCCTTTGCTAAGTTAATGACAAAGACTTTAATTGGTGCACACATTTTTTTATTTCCTTTTCAATTTTAATCTTTCCAACCTTGATTTCCAATTATTTAGATGTAAGAAAGAATCCTCTTTCCTGAACCAATTTCGGTAATCGTCAATAACAAACCTCATTGACTCCATTGATGTAAAGTTCGATCTATCATTACAATGCTCCAGGTAGTTTAACCAGGCCAATGCTGATTGCTTTTTAGTTTTAAGAAAGTTAAAATCTCTGTAACAAAAAGCCTCATGAATTCGAAACTGCTTTTTAGAGAAGCTACATTGAAGTTTCGATGATAACAAATTATTTCGTATTTTATTGGCTGATTGCCTTTGTGCGTTTGAATGTTTGGAACCTACAGAATTTGTGTGCTTGCGATATTTTAAGAGAACCTGACTAATATTGGCCAATTCCCCGAAATCTGCGAGCCTAATCCATAACTCATAATCTTCGGCATGTATATATTTTGGATCGTAATTTAATCTGTTTTTGATTAAAGTTTCTCTTCTAAACATAGTGGTAGGATGATATATACAAGAGGCAAATACAAGCGATGCTTTAATTAAAGCGTCCTGAGTTGGTGTTGACCAAATACATTCATTGTCTAAACCAAAAGTTTTCATCCATGAACCGCAAACAACAATATCCTTGAACTTACCCATAATTGCCACCTGTGTTTCAAATCTATCTGGTAATGAAATATCATCTCCATCCATCCTGGCAATGTATTCACCTTTCGCCAAACTTATACCATAATTTAAAGTATAAACTAAACCCTTGTTTTTATTGTTTTGTAAGTAAACAATACGAGAATCGTTATAAGAGTTGATTATTTCACCACTTTTGTCGCTTGACCCATCGTTAATTATTAAAAACTCAAAATTTGAATAAGTTTGATTTAAAATACTTTCAATTGCCTCTTGTAAATATTTTTCGACATTATATACCGGCATTAAAACTGAAATGAGTGACTTTTGATTCATAACTATATCCAAGAATGGTTAATTTGTGCTTAGCATTTTCAATCATATTTTTAATAGCAATCCAAATTTCGGTATAATAATTACTTTAGGGATTTTGATTTAAGCACGAACTCCAGGTACCAAAACTACTATTGCCGGTAACATTATTGTTACAAATACTAATAAAATGTGTATCCATATACATAGTTGATATATCCACCGATGTTCACACGAAATATTAATTAAATAAAATCCTTATGACAATTTGTTTTATCCAATTAAATAAAAATCGTAGAATTCTTACAATTCTTATCTTTATACTTTTGACAATTTGTTTTATCCAATTAAATAAAAATCGTAGAATTCTTACAATCCTCATCTTTAATATTTTGTGCAATACAAATTGATTTTTGACAACAACAGGAATATCAGAGATTAAATGAATAGATTTCAATTTTGAAAAACTCATAATGTTGTACTTAATAAACAGATTTTGCAACCTGGCTACATGCTTTTTGTTTAAATTAATTCTCTCATTGTACTTTTGATAGAGATAGATATATTCACGAATTTCAATTTCCATATTATTCTTACATTCTTTCGTAACTTGATGATCTTCTGAATTACACATGTTAATTAATGCTTTGTCCTTGGCCACAAAATCAGGATTATTTTCAAAACATTGCACATAAAAGTCAACATCGACAAGCCACTTCAGAGATTCATCAAAAGTACCAATATAATTTCTCTTAAAAATTGTTACACTGGGCACTCCAACATAATTCCCCAGTAACAGCAAATAAGGATCGTTTTTAAATTGTTTACTTCTTTGGGAACCAATAAAACCATAATATTTAAAATCTCCTGCAATCACGTTATATCCGGAAAATGCAAAATCTGCTTTCGGATTTCTATCAAGTAAGTCTACAAACTCTTGCAAGCTAGAGCTTTGCGTAAACCAATCATCATGATGCATTATTTTGATGTAATCACCAGTAGCGAAGCTTATGGCCTCATTCCAATTTGCCGGTGTTCCTTTACGAACTTGATTTTTTATATATCTCAATCGTCCTCCGAAATCATATCTTTCGACTAACTTTTTAACTGTATCGTCTGGAGAATCATCGGTTATAATGACTTCAAAATCTTTATAATCCTGGACAAGAATTGAATCGAGTGTTTTTGTAAGAAATGTGGTCTGCAAATATGCAGGAATACAAATAGATACTTTAGCCATTTTCAAGAACAGATTTAGTTATTTCTAAATATTGGTAACCCATTTTTCGAATGGTACATCATAATTCTCTTCAGTCCACTCATTCCTGGCATTAATAAAAATAATCCTTTCTCCATAAAACTGAGGTGTTTTTTTTGCAAAAATTATGGCATTTGTTTTTCTTCCAACAGAATTATCCAGCAAAGGAGTGATTCCAGGAAATTGTTTAAATTTTTCAACTAACTTAATTTTTTTATAGTATCAGCCATCATTTAGAGTCATTATCACTGTTATTTGTTATTGTAAAAGTGATTAAATATATTCAATAGTCTAACAAAATCTATTATTAACAGTATCTCCCTGTATCAAATACATTCACAGGAGTAAAGAAATTCAGTCTTAAACTCAATGTTAACTATTATATTACTTTTGGTGCGTGAGATACAATTAGTCTCAATAAATATTCAATATTCGAGAATAACTACCTCAAAGAACGTATAATATTCTTACACTAGTTGCCGACTAAAATAAATAAAAGAAGTTACTCCCTTACGGTTTCCCTTCAATATCATAAATTGGATCCTTAGAATATTCAAGTAAAACTGAAATACTATCTTCAGTGCTGCAATCATCGAGTAAATTACTTTAAATTAAATACTCCCTTCCTTTAGACAACGATCTTTCAAAGTTAAGTTAGATTTTCTTTCCCGACCAATTGGGCGGGAAAGAAAATCTAAGCAGCTTGGCAAAACACCTGCTCGGGTCTTTTATATCCCA